>OLFU01001650.1_pt1 | contig 20712 bp, 18 predicted proteins | sample 1605161 | NCBI WGS metagenome assembly OLFU01 (sample SAMEA3888914, study PRJEB22519) | human gut metagenome | biome: human gut; feature: human-associated habitat; material: faeces | place: Denmark | collected 2011
GTTGCATCTGTCAGACCATTTCCCTCATTTCCAATGAAAAATGCGGTTCCACCACAGTAATTCTCCTGCTCGTAGCTGTTTTTTCCTTTCAGATGTGCCGCATAGGTGTGCACATGATGCTTTTTCAGCACAGGAAGGATGGACTCAATGCTGTCCACATAGAGAAACGGTAACCGGTACACAGAACCCATGGTTGAACGGATCGTCTTAGGATTGTAGATATCCACAGACTCCTTGCTCAGGATCACACCATCTACACCTGCACCTTCGGCTGTCCGCAGAATTGTCCCCAGATTTCCCGGATCCTGCAGATTTTCCAGGATCATCAGCAATGGATTTTTTTTCTTCAACAGGTCTTCTAACCGGTAATGATACTGCTGCACCATGCACAGCACACCCTGTGGTGTCTTCGTATCGCAGGCCGCTGCAAACACTCTGTCCTCCAGAATCTCTACGTCATGTCCTTTTACAAAGCTTTCTCCCTTTTCCTCATAGAGGCTTTTAGAGAGATAGACCTTGCGGATCCGTTCCGCTGGAGCTTCCAGATACATTTTTGTTCCTTCCACAAGAAAGATATCCTGCTCATTGCGAAGCTTTGCCTTACGGCCAAGCTGCTGCAGATTCTTTACCTGTGGATTCGATGTACTTGTTATCATTATTTGGACATATCCTTTGCAACTTTAATCATATAATCTGATACACCCTTGTTCATGCCAAGCGCTTCATTAATATCAAAATCCTTGAACTCACCGTGGCTGAATCCAACTACACGGTTACTTTTGCCTTCGCAGAGCAGATCGACTGCCATGGCACCCATCATGGTCGCATAGACACGGTCACGGCAGGTCGGGCTTCCGCCACGCTGCATGTAACCCAGGATCGTTGCACGGGTCTCCACACCGGTAGCTGCCTCGATCCGCCTTGCCATAGAAGTGGAATGTCCGATTCCTTCTGCATTGATGATAATATGATGCTTCTTTCCACGTTTTCTGTTATTGATAATGTTATTGATGATCTTCTGCTCATCATAATCATACTGTTCCGGGATCAGAATATCTTCTGCACCGTTGGCAATACCGCACCACAGTGCAAGGTATCCTGCATCTCTACCCATAACCTCGATGATAGAGCATCTCTCATGAGAAGTTGATGTATCACGTACTTTGTCAATAGCCTGCATAGCTGTATTAACGGCTGTATCGAATCCGATTGTATATTCCGTACAGGCAATATCCAGATCGATCGTTCCCGGAAGTCCGATTGTATTGATTCCGAAGTTAGCAAGTTTCTGAGCTCCGGCAAATGATCCGTCACCACCGATGACTACCAGACCATCAATACCATATTTTTTGCAGATAGCTGCTGCTTTCTGCTGACCTTCCTCTGTACGCATCTCTGCACAACGGGCTGTCTGAAGAATTGTACCTCCGCGCTCAATTGTATCGGATACGTCTCTGGCTGACAGATCGATAATTTCCTCGTTTAAAAGTCCCTGATATCCTCTTCTGATGCCTCTTACCTTCAGTCCTTTACCAAGTGCTGTACGAACAACGGCACGGATTGCTGCGTTCATTCCAGGGGCATCTCCACCACTTGTCAATACACCTATTGTACGAATTACTTTTTTGTCTGCCATGATTCATTCCTCCATTGTATTAGTTTGTTCCAATTATCTTCTAACCATTATCATTTCTCTCCGATGATATTGTACATGAATTAGTGCACGCTTTCAATGGGTTTTTCTATAACTTTTACACAACTTTCACCCAGATAATTCGTCAATCTGCTCAACAATACCTCATCTGCGGTCACATTCCAGCCCTTTGCCAGGCGTTTTACCGCTTTTTCCTTCCTGCAATAGATGATAACTTCATCCATTCCTTCAGATACTTTCAGAATGTCCTGAAGCATTCCTTCCTGCTGAAGATAAGTCGCTTTATCCGGATATTGAAGCCATAGTTCCTTCTTCGTCTGTTCAAACGGGATCACCTGCTCACAGATCAGTTTACTTGGTGCATCATCTTCTTCGGATACCCTTCCCTTTATAAATACTTTGGCTTCTTCATTCAGATACATCTGATTTTTTTCAAAATCTCTCGGGAAGATCACAACTTCGACTGATCCCACCAGATCTTCCAGTGTAATAAATGCCATAACTTTATTGGTCTTGGTATATTTGATCGTCTTATTGGTGATCATGCCGCCGACGATCTCTTTTGCACCGTCATGTACCTTTGTCCTTCCCGTCTCATCATCTATCTGGAAATCTAATGTCGTTCTGGAAATGTTCTTCTTCCATTTTTCCTCATAATCCTCCAGCGGATGACCGCTTAAGTACACACCCAGCACTTCTTTTTCAAATGCAAGCTTTGTCTCTTTCTCGTACTCTCCTACATCCGGAAGTGGAATGTCGAATTCCGATTTCTGGTCATCACTTACGATGTCAAATAATGAAAGCTGTCCGGTCATGGAGTATTTCCGCTCACGGTTCACCTGATCCAGGATTTGTACATAAACTACCATAAACTGCTTTCTTGTACCACCCAGACTGTCAAATGCTCCGGATTTGATAAAGCTTTCAATCGTGCGCTTATTGACTTCTTTTCCTGACAGACGTTCGATAAAGTCTTTCAGGTTGCTGAATTCTCCTCCATTTTTTCGTTCCTGGATGATCGACTCGATCACTGGCTTTCCGATACTCTTGATCGCCGCCAGACCATAACGGATATTGCCGCCGTCAACGGAGAAGCTTCCTTCTCCTTTATTAATATCCGGTGGAAGAATCTTAATTCCCATCTGTCTGCAACTGTAAATGTACTCTGATACTTTTCCCGGATTGTCGATCACGGAAGTCATAAGTGCTGCCATGAATTCCACCGGATAGTAATATTTTAACCAGGCAGTCTGATATGATACCACCGCATAGGCTGCCGCATGTGATTTGTTAAATGCATATTTGGCAAAATCGATCATTTCATCATAAATCTTATTCGCCGTCTTCTCGTCGATTCCGTTGGCGATACAGCCCGGCACGCCTTCGTCCGGATTACCATATACGAAATTCTGGCGCTCTTTCTGCATGACATCGCCCTTTTTCTTCGACATCGCTCTTCGCAGAAGATCGCTTCGTCCAAGCGTATATCCAGCCAGATCACGCACGATCTGCATAACCTGTTCCTGATATACGATACATCCATAAGTCGGTGCCAGGATCGGCTCTAACTGCGGGCAGTCATAAGTGATGCTATCCGGATTGTTCTTTCCCTTGATGTACTGCGGGATGAAATCCATCGGTCCCGGACGGTATAAGGAGATACCGGCAATGATATCCTCCAGATTCTGCGGTTTCAGTTCCTTCATGAAGTTCTTCATTCCGGCACTTTCAAGCTGGAATACGCCATCGGTCTTTCCTGTTCCGATAGACGCCAGAACTGCTTTATCATCATAATCGATTTTATTAATGTCTATTGTCTTACCGCTGCTGATGCTTGCCAGACGCTCTGCATCCTGTATAACAGTCAGGGTACGCAGACCCAGGAAATCCATTTTCAGAAGCCCCAGTTCTTCCAGTGTTGTCATCGTAAACTGTGTCGTCACTGAGCCGTCCGATCCAAGAGACAATGGCACGAATTCTTCGATCGCACGCTGACCGATCACAACTCCCGCTGCATGCATGGATGTATGTCTCGGAAGACCTTCCAGTCTTCTCGACATATCGATCAGTTCCTTAACCTGTTCATCTTCCTGATACAGTTTCTTGAATTCCGGATTCATCTTCAGTGCCTTATCAAGCGTAATATTCAGCTCTGTCGGCACCATCTTTGCAATGCTGTCTACAAATGCATACGGAAGGTCCATGACACGTCCTACGTCACGGATGACTCCACGTGCTGCCATCGTACCGAAAGTTACAATCTGTACTACCCGGTCTGCGCCGTATTTTCTTCCTACATAATCAATGACTTCCTGGCGTCTCTCAAAGCAGAAGTCCACGTCGATATCGGGCATGGATACACGTTCCGGATTCAGGAAACGTTCGAACAGAAGCTGATATTTGATCGGATCGATACTTGTAATTCCCAGACAGTACGATACGATACTTCCGGCCGCCGAACCTCGCCCCGGTCCGACCTTGATTCCCTGTGTTCTTGCATAATTAATGAAATCCCACACGATCAGGAAGTAATCTACATATCCCATGGATTTGATGACCGACAATTCGTATTCCAGACGTTCTTTCAACGAATCATCCCCGTCCGGATACCGTTCTTTCAATCCGTCAAAACAAAGTTTATTCAGATATTCCCAGGAAGTATATCCTTCCGGCACATCATATTTCGGCAGTTTGGTGACACCGAATTCAATCTCTACATTACAGCGGTCTGCAATCTTCTGCGTGTTCTCCAACGCCTGCAGTGCATATGGAAATAACTGCTTCATCTCTTCTTCGGACTTAATATAATACTGGCCGCCTTCGTAGCGCATACGATCTTCATCTGCCAGCTTTTTACCCGTCTGGATGCATAACAGAATGTCATGCGGTTTTACGTCTTCTGCGTAAGTATAATGCACGTCATTCGTCGCAACCAGTTCGATCCCTGTCTCCTGTGACATACGGAGCAGTGACTGGTTCACGATCTGCTGTTCCTGCATTCCGTGATCCTGTAATTCCAGGAAGAAATTTCCTTTTCCGAAAATGTCCTGATACCTTAGTGCTGCTGCCTTTCCTTCTTCATACATGCCGCGCAGGATATTCTTCTGTACCTCACCGGCTAGACACGCACTGAGCGCAATGATTCCTTCATGGAATTCCTGCAGCACTTCCAGGTCTACTCTTGGTTTATAATAATAGCCTTCCGTAAATCCTCTGGACACGATCTTCATCAGATTATGGTATCCCAGATCATTTTCCGCCAGAAGCACCAGATGATAATAACGGTCATCCCCGCTTCCTACAGCTTCTTTATCGAATCTCGATCCCGGTGCAACATAGACTTCGCATCCGAGGATCGGCTTAATCCCTGCTGCTCTTGCCGCACGGTAAAAATCGATCACACCATACATGACACCATGATCCGTGATCGCCACGCTGTTCATCCCGAGTTCTTTTACCCTGGCTACACACTCTTTGATTTTATTTGAGCCATCCAACAGGCTGTACTCTGTATGGACGTGGAGATGTGCAAAGCTCATAGCTTTCTCCTTTCCTGATTCTATCCACAATGATAAAAAAAGGTGCCCCCTCAGGGAACACCCTTTCAAACATCACTGTTCGTCTTAATCTTCTTTTCCACTTCCAAGAAGCATGAATTTTACAAGTTTATCGATATCCTCTGGCTCATGAGCAACGATTTCCAGTTCCGGAATCTCTCCGTTAGAGAAAATGTTTGCCATAGATACATACTGAGATAATTTTGACTTTAAGTTCAGTCTGTCACCTTCGCCTGTTACAAGTTCAACTTTTCCTTCACAAGAATCAACTACTTTGAAAAATCCTTCGATATCTGTAATGTTCTGTACTTTCATTTCTCATTCTCCTTTTTAATCATCTTATTCTTATCACTTTTATTATACCTTATTTCTTTTTCATTTCAATATTCTTTTCAGAAATTTTTATATGTCCTTCTTTAAGAAGTCTTCCAACGGCACGTTTGAATGCATTTTTACTTAATCCGAATTCCTGTTTGATTACTTCCGGATCTGCTTTATCGTTAAATGGAAGCTTTCCACCGTATTCTTCCATACGTTTCATGATCATCGCCGCATCGGCATCCATCTGAAGAAATGCTTTCTCTCTGACACTTAAGTCAAGCTTTCCGTCTTCTCTTACTTTCAGGACTCTGGCGGATACACGGTCTCCGACTCTTAACCTGCCAAATGCTTCTCTCTTCGGGATCAGTGCACTGTAGCAGTCATCTACTGCCACGAACACTCCGAAGTTATCACTCGTCTCGTAAATGATTCCTTCTACATGATCATCCTTTTTATATGGAGAATCTGTACGAAGCTTTTCGTATACTTTCATTGTCGCACAAAGTCTTCCGGACTTGTCCACATACAGTGCGACAAGCACTTCATCACCTTTTTTTACTTTTGCAGTCTGTTCTTTGAACGGAAGCAGAAGGTCTTTTTCCAGTCCCCAATCAAGGAACGCCCCGATTCTTCCGGTATCTGCAACTTTCAATACTGCCAGTTCATCTAACGTGATCTTTGGCTCCTGCGTTGTTGCGATCAGACGGTCAGACGAATCTTTATACAAAAATACTTCTACAGGATCTCCAACTTCTACATCTTTTGGTACCTGTTTTTTCGGAAGCAGGACTTTGTCATCTTTATTACCAAGATATACCCCGAACTCTACTTCTTTAACGATCATCAATCTTCTTTTCTTTCCTAAATAATCTGTTAATCCCATATTTTTCCTCTCTGTTTCCTTTTCTCTTTTTCCAAAGTGTATATGTTTTCTTATTGTATCAGCATCTATATAAGAATGTCTATGCAAACTTAAATTCGATCACTGCATACGGCCTGGCCTTTTCATTGCAAAGCTCTATAACCGTTCTGTCCTCTTCTATGGCAATCCTTGGATAGATCACATCACCATATACCGCTGATTTCTTATATTCCACACGCATCTGGTGCACTTCTTTATCTTTTGGCAATGATTCCAGTGCCATCTGTACATATTGGCAGTTGTTGACATGCTCATTCGTATCAATATGATATCTGCGTACCGGAAAACTTTCCAGTTCTTTCGCCTCTTTCGGAAGTGCGATTTTTCTTGATTCATATTCCATCTCATACGGATCTCCTACCCCGTATGGTGCAATCTCCGATTCTTCCGGTCTTGACGGACGTCCCTTTTCCATGTCCATATATACCCACAGCGAATTTGCATATGCTACATCTTTTCCTTCACTGTCTGTCATACAGAAATTACGTTCTCCAAACAAACCGTTAAAGTCCGTCGCCCATGTACTTGTCTGTATCTTTTCACCGATCTTCGGATAACGTTCTACCACTACCTGCCAAGATGACAGGATCCATGCCCGCTTTTTTTCGCTGCAGTGTTCGATTCCAAGTCCCAGATCTTCTGACTGGAATGTACTGCAGTCCTGAAAATAATTTACGATTCCCGGCAGGGTAATTCTTCTGGTATGATCCACTTCACTGAATCGTATTCTTCCATCTATCGTATATTGATTGTCTCTCATTTTAGTCTGACTCCTTTGCATGATCTTTTCCGAAGAAAAACCACTTTATCTTAAATTCTGAAGTGGCCGTTACCATTTCATATTCTTCTGCACTTAATGCTTCTTTCAGTTCTTTCTTTCCATCTTCATCTACCACTGCACAGGTTGCATTAGTAAAACACAGATTTGGATAAAGTACACACCACCAGTTATGTCCATTTCCCTTCCCAAGTACAATTCTCAGTGCTTCGTAATTTCCCTCAGGAAAAATGATATCTCCATACCGTTTGTCCGGAAAATAGCAGGTGGTCACCTCCGCTTTCGCCCGGTATGATACTTTCTCTTTTTTCAATATTTTATCTGCTGTATCCGTCAGTTCTTTTTTGTGGGTCAGGGTCCATACTTTTGTCGCCTTTGCATCCCTTCTTTCAGCTCTGGTCATATGTGCTTTCATATACTTTAGAACCGCATCCCGCACTTTCAGTTTGATTCTCTGATCATTTGCACTGTCACTTTCTGCGATCACATGAAAACGGAAGACTTCTTTGGCCAGTGACTGCTGTGTATCGCTAAGTTCTGCATGTACAATTTCCATACGCCAGTTCATAATGCCCGCTGTCAGTATGAACGATATCAGACAGGCTATGATCAGGCAGATCGTTTCTCGTTTCATCTATGTATCTCCTTCCTGTATACTGCATTTTTCTGATACAGGAAGTCTTGACACAGCTTATCTTATCTATACACTTTTACAGTCTTTTAATTCTGTTTTGTGCGGATCACATCGATCACAGTGGTCACCTGGTTATCAATATGTTTACACATAATATCTGTTGCCGCCTTCTTCTCACCTTTACTGATGTATTCTATGATTGCGGCATGCTCTGCGATCAGCTGTGGATGTGCTTCTTCACGTTTCAGATATTCCACACGATAACGATACATCTGTTCTCTTAAATTATTCAGAAGCTGGATCAGTTTCTGATTGTCTGTTGCCATATAGATAATGTCATGGAAACGTACATCTGCTTCAGCGATCTCTGTAATATCTTTACTCTTTAAGATCTTCTTAAAATCTTCCGCAGCTTTCTTCATCTCTTCGATCTCTTCTTTCGTGATCTTATCACATGCAAGCTGCACAGCCAGTTCTTCCAGTGCTTTTCTTACTTCCAGAACGTCCCGCATATTCTTTTCTGTGATCTCTGCTACCTCAGCTCCTTTTCTTGGAATCATCAGTACCAGGCCTTCCAGTTCCAGTTTGCGGATTGCTTCACGGATCGGGGTACGGCTTACTCCGAGTTTATTTGCAAGCTGGATCTCCATCAGTCTTTCTCCCGGTTTTAACTCTCCTCGCAAGATCGCCTGTCTCAAAGTATTGAACACGACATCTCTAAGTGGCAGATATTCATTCATATTTACTTTAAAATTCGATTCCATGCTTATTTCCTCCTTGCATTATGTATGCCTGTCACATACACCTGCTTTGCCAATTGCTTTTCTCTTATCTTTGCTGCTGCTTTTCTTGCTTTCTCTTTGCTGTCATAAATTCCAAAAACGGTCGGCCCACTGCCACTCATCATAGCATTCAGAGCTCCCTGTTCTTTCATTACATTCTTGATCTGTTCAATAACCGGATATTCTTCGATCGTTACCTTTTCCAGTACATTTCCCATGCTCGAAGCAACTTTTTCGATATCATGAGCCTTCAGTCCGTCTATAATACCATCAATATCCGGATGATCCTCTATCTCATGCGAATCCAGTTTTTCATAGACCAGCTTCGTCGATACACTGATCGGCGGTTTTGCAATCAGCACATGACATTTCGGGCAGGCCGGAAGTGGTGTCAGTATCTCTCCGATTCCTTCCGCAAGAACAGTTCCCCGCATAACGCAGTACGGAACATCCGCTCCCAATGTCACTCCTCTTTCCATCAGTTCTTTCTGTGAAAGACCAAGTGAAAACATACGGTTAATCCCGAACAGAACTGCCGCTGCATTCGAGCTTCCTCCTGCCATTCCTGCTGCCACCGGTATGTGTTTATCAAGGGTGATCTTTACACCCTCTTTTACGTCGAACTCTTTCATCAGAAGGTCTGCTGCCTGATATGCCAGGTTATTCTCATTCACCGGCAGATAAAAAAGATTCGTCGACAACTCTATTCCCGGCTTTTTCGTCTTTTCTATCCGGATCTGGTCGTACAGGTACACTGTCTGCATCACCATACGTACATCGTGATATCCGTTCTCTCTCCGTCCCAGAACATCCAGACCCAGATTGATCTTTCCAAGTGCCTTCAATTCCATTTTATCCATTCTATTTATCTCCTTACATTTTGTATACAATGTGCTTATAGTATACTCAAATTTTGCTTAAAAATCAATATTTTATCGCCTTTATTTACATCTTCTTTTTCCATATGATTCACTTCTTTTATATTTTCCACAGTCGTATTATATTTTTTCGCCAGATTCCACAATGTATCCCCGTTTTTCACAAAATATCCCACAATGCCGGGTCTGTTTTCCAGCTCCTCGGTACTCATCGGGGTGAACTTTGCGGATTCAATATTTTGCACCATAACAGGCTCTTTCTGGAAACAGTTGAATGCCAGCACAGCCTTTACTTCCACCTCTCCGTTTCCCATAAGTCCTACGGAAAGCTGCTCAACTGTCCAGTCCAGTTCTTCTGCTTCAGGTTCTCCGCCCCCATTCTCTAAAAGATATGTAAACGGCACCATTCCCTGCCATACACCAAACGGCATCTGATCATCTTCCCTGACATACAAAAACATCAGATGAAGAACACCTTCGATATGGATTCCATCTTCTTCTGCTTTCGTAGATTCCGGCTGTATCTTTCCTTTACAGTAACAGATCTGAAGAATATTGTCTTTTAGTTCCGGAAGTGTCAGTTCTTCGGCGATCCTGCATTTTGAATGGTTCTGAAGCTTTAAGCAGAAGCACTTCTTTTCTTTTATATCCGGAACGCAGACATGATCCAGCATATACATATCTTCAAGAATCTGGATTTTTTCTTCTTCATATACAACAAGACGTACTTCCAGTGTCGCCTCTATACCAAGAATACGCATTTCCCCGTTTTCATCCATGCGGGCTTCAACATTCACATCTGTAAGATTCAGACTGGCCTGATGATACATTCCCGGCACAGTCCCCATACATTCTATCCTTCCCTCATATGGAACCGTCCTGTTTATCCAGTCTGTCTTTTCTTCCACACTTTCATAGAGACAGAATATATTCAGTTCTCCTTGTATCAGGAGTTCATCCGTTCCAATCTGTGTATCTGCTTTTCCGCCTGTCACATCCGTCCAAAGAATCGTACCGATATTCTCTTTTGTCCCGCTAAGAGACACCTCTTCTTTAATCCGGTACGTATCCTTTCCTGTTGCAAATACCTTCAGAAGTTCTTCTTCTTTTGTCTTTTTAAATACAGGATTTTCTCCTTCTATATCTGTTGTTAGCTCTTCTCCCACACATTTTTCCATTCCGATCGTAATCTCTGCAAGTGTCTTGATATTCAGTTTTCTTGAATGGATTACCGTTACCGTAAGATCAACATCTGCTGTCTTTAGTACCAGATTTCCATCCGGCTCCTGCTCAAGATAGATCATTTCTTCAAATGGAATCCTTCCTTCCAGGCTTGCAGGCTCCGGTATCGTTTCATCTGCAGTATACAAAACTCTGAATTCCAGTTTGCCTGTCACTTTCAGATAATTTTCTACCTGTTTCATCTCTTCCACCTGTAATGTCCCGTCACTTATTATAATCCTGCCTACATCCTTCTTTGCATCCGGAACATTATAATCATCATCAATATAGAACTGGTCATTTACCGTCTTTCCGTTCTGAAAAGTACGGATCTCCTTTTTTAAATACTCCATTGACACTTCCTGCCTCCTCTTATTCATATATGATCTGTTTATCCGTATATGGTATCTTTATGACAATATATGGATATGTCTTTTTCTTATGCGTCTTTTCTTTCTTCTGTGGCCCGAGAAGTGTTGTACGTACGACCACTGTATGTTCCGTCTCATAACACTCATTCACTTCGATGCTGTATCCTGTCGTTTCCTGCCGTCCGTATCCTTTTACTATATAAAGGTATCTGCCTTCATTCCCCGTATCTGCATAACTGATCCACATCTCCGACTTTTCGGCTTCTGCAATCTCTTCTTTTAATTTTTCGGGGATTTCTTCTTTCTTTACGATCTCATATTCTATCTCTCCTGTTTTCTGTTCTTTTAACGTGCCAAAACTACAGCCGGTAAACAGCAACATCACTGCGACGGCTGCCGCGGTCCATCTTCTTTTTTTCATGCTGCCCTTCTTTCTGACACTTCTATTTTCTCTTTACTATCTTACACACTATGGGTGTAAAAAATGCCGGATTTATGCTATCATAGAAAATACACAGAGAACCTGGCAGTCATTACAGAATCTTTGACAACTGGCAGTTTCTCTTGCATACTTTGGTAGCAAAATGAAAATAAAGGAGATTAATTATGATAAGACTTATTTTTGTCGCCTTATTCGTAGTTCTATTCCTGATCATCGGTATTCCGGTTCTTGGAATTGAATGGCTGATCGGCAAAGTCAGCAAAAAAACTATGGATTATTCCAGTCTGCGGCTGGTTCAGTGGGCATTTAATATGATCATTAAGCTTGCCGGTATCGAACTTACCGTGATCGGAGAGGAGAATATATCGGAAGGACCGGTTCTTTATATCGGAAATCACAGAAGCTTCTTTGACATCGTTATCACTTACGCCAGATGTAAGAATCTGACCGGTTATATTGCCAAAAAGGAGATGCTTTCTATCCCGCTTCTTCGCACATGGATGAAACGCCTCTATTGCCTCTTCCTTGACAGGGAGAATCCAAAAGAAGGACTGAAGACCATCCTGCAGGCAATCGATTATGTAAAACACGGTATTTCCATCTGCATCTTCCCGGAAGGCACCCGGAATAAAGGGGAAGAATTATCCTTACTTCCGTTCCATAATGGTTCCTTTAAGATTGCAGAAAAGACCGGCTGTCCGATCATACCGATGAGTCTTAATAACACCTGTGATATTTTCGAAGGACATTTCCCGTTCATCAAAAAGACTCATGTCATCTTAGAATATGGCAAACCGATCTATCCGAAAGAACTGGATAAAGACGAGAAAAAGCGTATCGGAGAATATTGCAGTAATATCATCAGTGAAACCATTCATAAGAATCAGGCACTTGTATAGTGCCTGGTTTTTTTCTTTTACATTTATTCCCTTAAGTGCTATAATAAAACGGTATAACTAAAAAAAGAAATGTACTGCAAACAGCAGAAAAAAGGAGTTTGAAAATGAGCAAACGAAATCTTACCTTGCTGACAGATCTGTACGAACTTACTATGATGCAAGGATATTATGAAAAAGGGCAGAACGAAAATGTCATCTTCGATGTATTTTTCCGCCAGAACCCTTGTAACAACGGATATTCTGTATGTGCAGGTCTTGATCAGGTAATCGATTATATAAAGAATTTGCATTTTACTTATGATGATGTAGACTATTTAAGAGGTCTTGGAATCTTCAAAGAAGATTTCCTTCATTATCTGAGCGGCTTCCACTTCAGCGGTGACATCTATGCCATCCCGGAGGGAACAGTCGTATTTCCGAAGGAACCTCTTCTGAAAGTGGTTGCTCCGATCATGGAAGCACAGCTTGTTGAGACGGCGATCCTGAATATCATCAATCATCAGTCTCTGATCGCAACCAAGACTTCCCGTATCGTATTCGCAGCCAATGGCGACGGTATCATGGAATTCGGCCTTCGCCGTGCCCAGGGACCGGATGCAGGATTATACGGTGCAAGAGCAGCGATGATCGGCGGATGTGTCGGTACTTCCAATGTACTTGCCGGACAGATGTTCGACGTTCCTGTTATGGGAACCCACGCGCACAGCTGGATCATGAGTTTCCCGGATGAGTACACCGCATTCAAAACTTATGCAGAGATGTATCCGGACAATTGTACACTCTTAGTTGACACTTACGATACTTTAAAATCCGGTGTTCCGAATGCCATCCGCGTATTCCAGGAATTTAAAGACGCCGGAAAACCTCTGATCAAATACGGAATCCGCCTGGACAGCGGTGACCTTGCATATTTATCAAAAGAAGCCAGAAAGATGTTAGACGAAGCCGGATTCCCGGAAGCTACCATCTGTGCTTCTAACGATCTGGACGAGTTCCTTCTCCACGATCTTAAGATGCAGGGGGCAGCCATTGATTCCTGGGGTGTCGGTACCAATCTGATCACTTCCAAGGACTGTCCTTCATTCGGAGGTGTGTACAAGCTTGCAGCCATCCAGAATGAAGAAGGCGAATTTGTTCCTAAGATAAAAATATCTGAAAATACTGAGAAGATCACCAACCCTGGCAATAAGACAATCTACCGTATCTACGAAAAAGCAAGCGGAAAGATCAAAGCTGATCTCATCTGCTTTGCCGATGAAGTCATTGATCCAAAACAGGATCTGCTTCTCTTCGATCCTATGGATACCTGGAAGAAGACTAAGCTTGCCGGTGGTACTTACACCGTACGTGAAATTCTCTTACCAATCTTCAAGAACGGCGAGTGCCTCTACAAATCTCCTACATTAAAGGAGATCGCAGCATACTGCCGTGAGGAGAAAGATACGTTATGGGACGAGACCAAGCGTCTCTTCTACCCGCACAGAGTTTACGTGGATCTTTCCCAGAAACTCTACGCTGTAAAACAATCATTACTTGATCAGATGACTATGACAGATTAAAGGAGGACTTATCAATCATGAAAATTATAGTATTAGCAGGCGGACTCAGTCCGGAAAGAGATGTATCCTTACTTTCAGGAGCCGGAATCTGTAAAACTCTCCGTGAAATGGGACATCAGGCATTCCTTCTGGATGTGTTCTTCGGCCTTCCATGCGATTCTGATAAATTAGAAGAAGTATTCGACCGCCCGGACGGCGGACTTGAGATTTCCAAAGGAATCTCTACTTCTGTACCGGATCTTGATGCACTGCGCAAGTCACGTCCGGACCAGTCACCTTCCGAGATCGGACCAAATGTCATTGAACTCTGCCAGATGGCTGATATCACATTCATGGCACTTCACGGTTCCATCGGTGAAAACGGAAAACTCCAGGCAACATTCGACAACCTGGGAATCAAATATACAGGACCAAACTCTCTTGGATGTACACTGTCCATGAACAAACTGGTTACAAAACAGATTTTCAAGACCAGTGGTGTTCCGACTCCAAGAGGAACTTCCCTGACATCTAAGACTAAAGATACCCCTCTGGACGAGCTTGGTTACTATCTTCCACTGGTTGTAAAACCATGCTCTAACGGATCTAGTATCGGTGTATACATCTGCCACACAGAAGAAGAATATTACGATGCGATCCACAAATCCTTCGATGTTGACAACACAGACGAAGTTGTCATCGAACCATTTATCAAGGGCCGTGAATTCGCCTGCGGTATCCTTGCCGGAAAAGCTCTTCCGCTTGTTGAGATCGTTCCAAAGGACGGACTCTTTGACTATGCGAACAAATATCAGGCAGGCGGCGCTTCCGAGATCTGTCCTCCTGTATCTCTCGATGAAGAGACGCAAGAATTGATCCAGCGTGCCGGAGAACGTGCATTTGAAGCACTTCGCATGGATGTATATTCCCGTGCCGACTTTATCGTATCCGATGCAGACGGTGAATTCTACTGTCTGGAAATGAACGCCCTTCCTGGAATGACAGCAGCAAGCCTTCTTCCGAAAGCTGCCAAGGCTGCCGGATATGAATACAGTGAACTTTGCGAGGCTATCATTCAGGAATCTATAAAAGCCCGCTATTAAGGAGGATGAAGATCCATGAAAAATCTTTCAATTGAAAATATAACCAAGGCCTGCAGAGGTACCTTCCATGGTGATGAAAGTATCCTCAGCCAGGAAGTATCCGGCGTCGTGATCGACAGCCGGAAGGTGCAGCCTGGTTACTTATTTGTTGCCATTGACGGAGAACGTGTCAATGCACACAAATTCATCCCGGATACTGTAAAAGCCGGTGCCATGTGTGTCGTATCACACGAAGATCTCGGTAAGACGGATTTCCCTTATATCCTGGTAGAATCCACAGGCCAGGCACTGCTCGACATTGCCAAGCTTTACCGTGATTCTTTCGACATGAAGGTTGTCGGAATTACCGGAAGTGTTGGAAAGACCAGCACCAAAGAGATGATCGCATCCGTTCTGGCTCAGAAATATCACGTACACAAAACACTTGGCAACTTCAATAACGAATGGGGACTTCCGATCACCATCTTCGATATGCCGGAGGACACAGAAGTTGCGGTCCTTGAGATGGGTGTCAATCATTTCGGTGAGATGCGCCGTCTCTCTTCTGTAGCCAGTCCTGACATCTGTGTGATCACCAATATCGGTATCGCACATCTGGAATTCTTCAAGACAAGAGAGGGAATCCTTCAGGAAAAATCGCAGATGATCCAGGATATGAAGAACGGTGGTTCCATTATCCTGAATGGTGACGATGACCTACTGTCCAAAATGAGTCCTGTCAAAGGTGTGACTCCTGTCTTCTTTGGAAGGGGAGACAACTGTGCATTTCGTGCTGACAATATCGAGCCACAAGGACTTCGCGGAACTTCCTGCACCATCACATTAAAGGATGGCTCTTCTTTCGACTGTCTGGTTCCTGTACCGGGTATCCACATGGTAAGCAATGCTGTTGCAGGTGCTGCTGTCGGATACACACTGGGACTGACTGCTGATGAGATCAAGGCCGGCATCGAATCCCTGCCTTCCATCCCTGGACGTAACCACATCATCGAGACCGATCATATGATCATCTTAGATGACTGTTACAATGCCAACCCAATCTCCATGAAGGCTTCCATTGATGTCCTTAACATGGCAATCGGACGTAAGGTTGCAGTTCTTGGTAATATGGGAGAACTCGGTGACACTGCAGAGGCACTTCATGCAGAAGTCGGTACATACGCAGCCGAACAGAATGTAGACCTTGTCTGTGGAATCGGTGATCTGACACGCTCTCTTGTAGAAGAAGCGTCCAAAGGTGCGAATACAGAGGCACTCTGGTTTGCAGATAATGAAAGCTTTATCCAGGCTATACCTGACATCATCAAAGATGGAGACAATGTTCTGGTAAAAGCTTCTCACGGAATGAATTTCCCACAGATTGTTCACGCTCTGGAAGAATTATAGATTTAAGGAGAACAATATTTATGGATTATCAGATTCTCGTCCTTGATCTGGACGGAACTCTTACCAACTCCAAAAAAGAAATTACACAGCCGACCCTGGAAGCTCTGATCGAGATCCAGGAGGCTGGAAAAAAAGTTGTACTCGCCAGCGGCCGCCCGACACAGGGCGTTATGCCGCTGGCCGAACAGCTTCATCTGGAAGATTACGGAAGTTATATCCTTTCTTTTAACGGTGGCCGCATTACAGACTGCCGGACAAAGCAGGCAATCTACAACAAGATTCTTCCTGCTGATTGTATTCAGGGAATCTACAAAACGATCCGAAAATACGCCAGCCAGGGGATCGATGTCCTGACTTATACCCCGGAACATATCTTATCCGGTATTAAATCCAACCAATATACAGAACTCGAATCCCGCATCAATCAGATGCCTGTCATTGACGCAAGTGAGAACTTTCTGGACTGCGTTCCGGATGATCCGAATAAATTTCTTGTAACCGGAGATCCGGCTGTATTAGATCAGATACGCAAAGAACTAAGTAAACAGTTTCATTCTTATCTTTCGGTCTACTGTTCCGACCCTTTCTTCGTAGAAGTTATGCCAGCCGGAATCGACAAGGCGCATTCCCTGCTTAAGTTATTAACGAGTATCGGACTGACCACTGAACAGATGATCTGTTGCGGTGACGGATATAATGATCTGACGATGATCGAAACTGCCGGTCTTGGCGTGGCTATGGCAAATGCTCAGCCTGCGGTACGAGAGACGGCAGATTATATTACGAAATCGAATGATGAGGATGGGGTACTGCATGTGATTAATGAATTTATGCGGTAGATTGTGAGTTCATGCCTTAATGATGAAAGCACAGATCATGGAGTTTTGTGAAGGCGGAAGTTTATATTTTAGATTATTAGTTTATGGCCAGTGCACAGGTCCGGCATTATGCCAATCACGACATGAGAAGCCACGATAATAAATCCAATATCTATACCCCCTCACAATCAAATTCCGGGATGAAGCTTTCTTTTGCGGCTTCTCCTTCCTGAATGAAGCCGTCTTCCATTCCAAGTTCCAGTGCGTAATCTATAACTTTTTCGTATTCTCTTTTTGTAACTTTACGGCTGAGTAATGGATCTCCTGACACTTGCGGCATTGGGGTGTATTGATTCATGATGCTGATCAGGATCTGGTCTTGATAGGTTTCGAGCAGATATTTTATGACTGCTTTAGAGTTTTTCACATGTCCCGGAAGTACCAGATGTCTTACAATCACGCCTTTTTGTATCATACCGGTGTCTTTATCAATCTGAATGTTTCCCGTCTGATGCAGCATTTCTTTTAAGGCTGCTTTCGCATATTTCGGATAATCGGGTGCCCCGGAATATGCTGCCGCAAGTTCTGATTCCATGTATTTAAAATCCGGAAGATAGACGTCTACGTATCCATCCAGCATCCGTATCGTCTCCGGCTTTTCATAGCCGCTCGTATTGTAGACAATAGGAAGAGACAGACCTTCTTTTCTTGCCAGACCTAACGCTTCTATGATCTGCAAAACATAATGCGTCGGCGTTACGAGATTGATATTGGCCGCCCCTTTTTCCTGCAGTTCCAGGAATATTTCTGACAGTCTTTCTACCGTAATTGTCTTTCCTGCTTTTGCTTCGGCTATATTATGGTTCTGACAAAAAACGCAGCCCATCGGGCAGCCGGAAAAAAATACGGCTCCTGAGCCAGCATCTCCGGATATGCAAGGTTCTTCCCACATATGCAGCGCAGCCCTTGCCACAACGATTTCCGCGGTCTCATGACATCTTCCCCGCCGGCCGTTTATACGGTCTGCGTGACAATTTCTTGGGCACAGTACGCAATCTGTTAATATGCTTTTCCTTTTTTCTATTTCTATATGGTTATCTGTATCATTCTTTTTACTCATATGCTTTCCCTGTATCTTTTTTATTTTCCAGATATCCTCTTACAGATATCTATTACTTCTTATACGCTTCTACTGTATTCTTTATGCAGTACTTCTAACGCATGAATATTGTACCACGAATTTCCGCAACAATTTCACCTTTTTCTCCTTCTTTCCCTTGTAAATATTGAATTTAATCTGAGAAAATGATACAATTTTTATCACTTGGAGTATAGATTAGTATTCCAGATATATTAAGGAAGGACTTGAACATTATGAGGGATTATATTATCAGCTGCTGTTCAACAGCAGATCTTACTGAAGAACATTTTAAAGCACGCGACATATCTTACATCTGTTTTCACTTTGAGCTGAATGGCAAAGAATACGCAGACGATCTTGGAAAATCTATCCCATTCGATCAATTCTATGCAGCTATGGCGGCCGGAGCCGATACGAAGACTTCACAGGTCAATGCCGAAGAATTTGAAGAATATTTCGAACCTTTCCTTAAAGCAGGAAAAGATATCCTGCATATCACACTTTCATCCGGAATTTCAGGAGTAATTAATTCTGCAATGATTGCAAAAGAGAATCTTGAAGAACGTTATCCTGACCGCAAGATCCTGATCGTAGATTCTCTCGGCGCATCTTCCGGATATGGACTTTTGATGGATAAACTTGCCGATCTTCGCGACGAGGGGAAATCTCTGGACGAGGTTTTCCGCTATGCTGAAAAGCACCGTCTCAACGTACATCACTGGTTCTTTTCTACCGATCTTACATTTTACGTAAAGGGCGGACGCATTTCCAAAACAGCAGGTGCTATCGGAGGTGTCTTAAATATCTGCCCTCTTCTTAACATGGATAATCAGGGCCGTCTGATTCCAAGATATAAGATTCGTACAAAGCGTAAAGTCATTCGCACTATTGTAGATAAGATGGCCGAATATGCCGATCACCAGACCGACTATAATGGGAAATGTTACATTTCTCACTCCGAATGCTACGAAGATGCCAGAGCGGTTGCCGATCTTGTTGAATCCCGCTTCCCATATCTGAATGGAAAAGTCGAGATCAATAACGTAGGTACGACGATTGGAAGTCATACAGGACCGGGCACAGTTGCTTTGTTCTTCTGGGGTGATACACGAACCGAATAATCATATTTATAATGAAGAATATTTATTCCATAACTGATAGATAGTAAAGAGTACAAAGGAGGTTTTCACATATGAAAACAGCTGTTATGACAGATACCAACAGCGGAATTATGAAAGCAGAAGCCGACTCCATGGGAATTTTCCTGATTCCTATGCCAGTCATTATCGATGATGAGACACATTATGAGGGAATTGATCTTACAGAAGATTCTTTCTACGGAAGCCTGATCGGCGGACAGAATGTATCTACATCCCAGCCATCTCCAGGCGATCTGATGGATCTCTGGGATGATATATTAGAACAGGGTTATGATGAGATCATTCATATCCCAATGTCCAGCGGACTGAGTGCTTCTTGTTCAACCGCTATCAGCCTTTCCGATGATTATGATGGCAAAGTACAGGTTGCAGACAACCACAGAATCTCCGTTACGCAGAGAGAATCTGTCATGCATGCCAAGAAGCTTGCAGAAGCCGGAAAATCAGCAAAAGAGATCAAAGAAGTATTAGAGGCCGAAGCCTATAACTCCAGTATCTATATTGCTGTCGACACTCTTGAGTTCCTGAAAAAAGGCGGACGCGTCACCGCAGCCGGTGCTGCACTCGGAAGTGTTCTTAACATCAAGCCGATTCTCACTATCCAGGGTGGTAAACTAGACGCATTTGCCAAGACACGCGGCATGAAGAAATGTAAGCAGAAAATGGTTGAAGCATTAAAGAATGACCGTGAGACACGATTTAAAGACGCTGACGACAAACATCTTCTCGTTGGTGCTGCCGGCTCTAACCTCACGGAAGAAGAGGCCACAGAATGGAAACAGATGCTTGTAGAAGCATTTCCGAATTCTTATGTATACTATGATCCACTTTCATTCAGTGTAGGATGCCATATCGGACCAAAGGGATATGGAATGGGGATTAGTGTTTGTTCGAAAGATTATGATAAATAATTTGCTGTTTAATTCATCATCTTGGTTTACCCCGGTCCATAAGATAAACTTGGTATCCTGTTTCGGACTATGATTCTACGATGAAGAAGTTGTAAGGGCGTCAGCCGCTTCATGTATTAAACAAAAAAATCCCCCAGGAAATGATATGCTACCCTCATATAGGACAATGAAATATAAAAGTCCTATATGGGGGTAT
>OLFU01001700.1_pt1 | contig 20168 bp, 17 predicted proteins | sample 1605161 | NCBI WGS metagenome assembly OLFU01 (sample SAMEA3888914, study PRJEB22519) | human gut metagenome | biome: human gut; feature: human-associated habitat; material: faeces | place: Denmark | collected 2011
CCGGTCAAAATTAGCAATCACCGAATCCGCATTAAATTTTGTTCCGTTATGAAACGCTTTTGCCGGGAGAAATCGAAAAATGCGAGCCAGGGCGACTATTTCATCTCACTTCACATACTTGCCAGACGCGGGGGGAGAAAAAATTTTACCTCTCCAGGCGCCAGTAGCGGCGAAAAACGCCGTACTTCATCCACTTTTTCCGCTTGTTTTGCGCTCAACGAGCGGATCGAGATCGCAATCCCGTCGTTTCATATGAATTCATGTTTCAATATGAAACGATAAAATGTGCACCCTGTTTCATATCGGGACAAAAAGGGGAAACATTTTTTTGCCCGCGGCTCGCCCTACAGTGATGACATCGCTCAGGTAGCGCTTTTGTTCCCGCTTTTAATACCAGGCCGGACGGGGAAATACCGGGGCACATCGTGTCAAAACATGCACTTATTTGAGGGTGAACGGAATGCTAAAAGTTATTCAATCTCCAGCCAAATATCTCCAGGGACCGGATGCATCCACGCTGTTTGGCGAGTACGCTAAAAACCTGGCGGACAGCTTTTTCGTGATTGCCGATGACTTCGTGATGAAGCTGGCGGGTGAGAAAGTGTTGAACGGTTTGCATAGCCACAATATCAGCTGCCATGCGGAGCGCTTCAACGGCGAGTGCAGCCACGTTGAGATCAATCGCCTGATCGCCATTCTGAAGCAGCACGGCTGCCGCGGCGTGGTGGGCATCGGCGGCGGCAAGACGCTCGATACGGCGAAAGCGATAGGCTATTACCAGAAGCTGCCGGTGGTGGTGATCCCGACGATTGCCTCCACCGATGCGCCAACCAGCGCGTTGTCGGTTATTTATACCGAAGCCGGTGAATTTGAAGAGTATCTTATTTACCCGAAAAATCCGGACATGGTGGTGATGGATACGACGATTATCGCTAAAGCCCCGGTACGCCTGCTGGTGGCCGGGATGGGCGATGCGCTTTCAACCTGGTTTGAAGCCAGGGCCTGCTATGACGCCAGAGCCACCAGCATGGCCGGCGGCCAGTCGACGGCGGCGGCGCTGAGCCTGGCGCGCCTGTGCTATGATACGCTGCTGGCGGAAGGCGAAAAGGCCCGCCTCGCCGCTCAGGCCGGAGTGGTGACCGATGCGCTGGAACGCATCGTTGAAGCGAATACCTACCTTAGCGGAATCGGCTTTGAAAGCAGCGGCCTGGCCGCCGCGCACGCCATTCACAATGGTTTCACCATCCTCGAAGAGTGCCATCACCTGTACCATGGCGAGAAAGTCGCGTTTGGTACCCTGGCGCAGCTGGTGCTGCAAAATAGCCCGATGGAAGAGATCGAAACGGTGCTGAACTTCTGCCATACCGTCGGCCTGCCGGTCACGCTGGCGCAAATGGGCGTTAAAGAGAGCATCGACGAGAAAATTCAGGCGGTAGCAAAAGCGACCTGTGCGGAAGGCGAAACCATCCATAACATGCCGTTCCCGGTCAGCGCGCAGAGCGTGCATGCGGCAATTCTGACCGCCGACCTGCTTGGACAGCAGTGGCTGGCGCGTTAATTTAGCGTCGTCCTGTCCCGCCTCGTTAATGAGAAGGGGCGTTTTATCCCCCTCTGGCGGTTACCGCCGGAGGGGTTGTCGTTTAAGTAACAGCGGAAATGGATATGACTGCGCAGACTCAGAGCTTTCCCCTGGCGATAACCCAGTCGTGGCATCGCTGCAGTAAGTTTATGCAGCGGGAAACCTGGCAGGCGCCGCATCAGGCGCAGGGGCTGACCTTCGAATCGATTTGTCGGCGTAAGACCGCGCTGCTGACGATTGGCCAGGCGGCGCTGGAAGATGCCTGGGAGTATATGGATAACCGCCCCTGCGCATTGTTTATCCTTGATGAGTCCGCCTGTATTCTCAGCCGCTGCGGCGATCCGCAGACCCTTGACCAGCTGGCGGCGCTGGGGTTTCGTGACGGTAGCTATTGCGCGGAAAGCATCATCGGCAGCTGCGCGCTCTCGCTGGCCTCCATGCTCGGGCAGCCGGTCAAAACGACGGGCGAGCAGCATTTTAAACATGCGCTGCACGGATGGTCGTTTAGCTCTACGCCGGTGTTTGATAACCACGGGCGCCTGTTCGGTTCCATTTCTTTGTGCTGCCTGACGGAAGAACAGGCTTCGCCGGACCTCTCCCTGACCCTGGCTATCGCCAGGGAAGTGGGCAACTCGCTGCTCACCGATAGCCTGCTGGCCGAGTCGAATCGCCACCTTAACCAGATGTACGGTCTGCTGGAGAGCATGGATGACGGGGTGATGGCGTGGAACGAGCAGGGCATTTTGCAGTTTCTGAACGTGCAGGCCGCGACGCTGCTGCACCTTGATGCCCAGGCCAGCCAGGGGAAAAACATCAATGAACTGGTGACGCTGCCGGCTCTGTTGCGCCGGGCGATCAAGCACGCGCGCGGGCTGAACCATGTGGAAGTCACCTTCGAGAGCCAGCATCAGTTCGTTGATGCCGTCATCACGCTCAAGCCGATCGTCGAAGAGCAGGGCAACAGTTTCATCTTGCTGCTGCATCCGGTCGAGCAGATGCGTCAGCTGATGACCAGCCAGCTTGGCAAAGTGAGCCATACCTTTGAGCAGATGTCGGCTGACGATCCTGAAAGCCGGCGGTTAATTCACTTTGGCCGTCAGGCGGCGCGCGGCGCTTTTCCAGTGCTGCTGTGCGGCGAGGAAGGGGTGGGTAAAGAGCTGCTCAGCCAGGCGATTCACAATGAGAGCGAGCGGGGTGGCGGACCGTATATCGCGGTTAACTGCCAGCTGTATGCCGACAGCGTCCTTGGGCAGGATTTTATGGGCAGCGCGCCGACGGACGAGGAAAACGGGCGTCTTAGCCGTCTCGAGCTGGCCAACGGCGGGACGCTGTTTCTGGAAAAAATCGAATATCTGGCGCCGGAGCTGCAGTCCGCGCTGTTGCAGGTGATCAAGCAGGGGGTATTAACCCGTCTGGATGCCCGGCGTTTGATCCCGGTGGACGTTAAAGTCATCGCCACCACTACCGTCGATCTTGCCAACCTGGTGGAACAAAACCGATTTAGTCGCCAGCTTTACTACGCGCTGCACTCTTTTGAAATCGTTATTCCGCCGCTGCGGGCGCGGCGTAACAGTATTCCTTCGCTGGTCCACAATCGTCTTAAGAGTCTGGAGAAGCGTTTTTCCTCGCGGTTGAAGATGGATGACGATGCGCTGGCGCAGCTGGTGGCCTACTCCTGGCCGGGTAATGATTTTGAGCTGAACAGCGTGATTGAAAATATCGCCATTAGCAGCGAGAACGGCCATATCCGTTTGAGTAATCTGCCGGAATATCTCTTTGCCGAGCGGCCAGGCGCCGACGCGGGTTCCTCGCTGCTGCCCGCCAGCCTGACCTTCAGCGCCATTGAAAAAGAGGCCATCATCCATGCCGCCCGCGTGACCAGCGGGCGGGTACAAGAGATGGCGCAGCTGCTGAATATTGGCCGCACCACGCTGTGGCGAAAAATGAAACAGTACGATATCGATGCCGGCCAGTTTAAGCATAAAAATCAGGAGTAACCGGGCACCCAGCCTGACGCCGCGATGGTACTTGTTCGCGGCGTTAGCGATCGCTCTATCAGAAAGCCTGGCGGAAGATAGCGACAATCTCTTTCTCGTTACCCTTGCGCGGATTTGAGAAGGCGTTGCCGTCTTTCAAGGCCATCTCCGCCATATAGGGGAAGTCAGCCTCTTTAACTCCCAGCTCGCTCAGATGCTGCGGAATGCCGATATCGGAAGAGAGGCGGGCGATGGCGCAAATGGCCGACTCGGCGGCGTCCATGGTTGAAAGTCCGTGGATGTTTTCTCCCATAAATTCGGCGATGTCGGCAAACTTTTCCGGATTGGCGATCAGGTTGTAGCGCGCAACGTGCGGCAACAGAACCGCGTTCGCCACGCCGTGCGGCATATCGTACAGGCCGCCAAGCTGATGGGCCATGGCGTGAACGTAACCGAGGTTGGCGTTATTGAAAGCCATTCCCGCCAGCAGGGAAGCGTAGGCCATGTTTTCGCGGGCTTGCAGGTTGCTGCCCAGCGCGACGGCCTGGCGCAAGTTCCGGGCGATCAGGCGGATGGCCTGGATCGCGGCGGCATCGGTGACCGGGTTGGCATCTTTTGAAATATAGGCCTCCACGGCGTGGGTTAACGCATCCATGCCGGTTGCGGCGGTCAGCGGCGCCGGTTTGCCAAGCATGAGCAGCGGGTCATTGATGGAGACCGAGGGCAGGTTACGCCAGCTGACGATAACGAACTTCACTTTTGTTTTGGTGTTGGTCAGTACGCAGTGGCGGGTCACTTCGCTGGCGGTACCGGCGGTGGTATTCACCGCGACGATCGGCGGCAGTGGGTTAGTCAGGGTTTCTATGCCGGCATAGCGGTAAAGATCCCCTTCGTGGGTAGCCGCGATACCAATCCCTTTACCGCAGTCATGAGGGCTACCGCCGCCGACGGTGACGATAATATCGCACTGTTCTTGACGAAAGACCGCCAGGCCATCGCGCACGTTGGTGTCTTTTGGATTTGGCTCGACGCCATCAAAAACCACCACCTCAATACCGGCTTCCTGCAGATAGCCGAGAGTTTTATCCACCGCGCCGTCTTTGATGGCCCGCAGACCTTTATCGGTGACCAGCAGCGCTTTTTTACCGCCCAGCAGCTTACAGCGTTCGCCGACGACAGAAACAGCATTGGGACCAAAAAAGTTCACGTTTGGCACCAGATAATCAAACATACGATAGCTCATAATATATCTTCCTGGTTAGATTTATTATTTAGAGAAACCATTCAGAGCCGTTTCGGCTAATAACATGTCCTGTTCGACGGTACCGCCGCTCACGCCAACGGCGCCGATGACTTCCTCGTTAAAAATAACTGGCAGGCCGCCGCCAAAAGGAATGATTCGCTGCTGGTTGGTGAGTTGTAATCCATATAGCGGTGCGCCCGGTTGGACTAACGCTGTAATTTGATGGGTGCCTTTTTGCAGGCCGCATGCCGTATAGGCTTTATTGAGCGCAATATCGCAGCTGGTTATAAATGCCTCATCCATACGCTGCATCAGGAGCATATTTCCGCCGCGGTCAACAACGGCAAAGACCACCGGCACGTTCATTTCAAGGGCTTTCGCCTCAACGGCAGTAGCCATTTCTTTCGCAGCCGCCAGCGTGATAGTGGCGATGTGTTTGATCTTATCCATAATCTCTCCTGTTAATATCCAGGGCTGGATCGCGATAATTATCGCAGGCACATATTTCAACTGCTGTTTGCGGGCCTATTCTCTCGCCGCAGGTTATTAAGTCAATAGCGAGAAAAATACTATCTAATTGAGTTTTTTATTACCGCAGGCTGTTTTTTGATAACGATTGTTTAGCTGTATCACAGTTTGTTATTAATTTTCTTTTGCATGTTTCATTATGGAACTTCTGTTTTTTTATTCTGTGCCAGACTGGAACGAAATTAATTTGCTTAACTTACGGCTTTACATCGCTTTTTGCTGATTAACGGCGAGAAGAAGGCGAGTTTATCGGTAAGCCGTCGCGCAGGGTGAAGTTTTTCTGCCTTTTTACTCATTGGGCATCGCACCGTGATGCGAGCGCGCGGCGTGGAGGGGAGCAAAACGCCGCATTAGTCGAGCAGAAAAGCGCCACGCAAGCGTTTAGCTGGGGCCTGAATCAAAGAAAGGCAACGATCTCTTTGATATCCCGACGGAGTTGGGTCCATATTATAAACATGTTCATTACGTGGTTAATTTTAAGGATAAGAGCATGCCAACAGCAATCGATAAAGCCCTGGATTTTATTGGTGGTATGAACACATCGTTACCGGTGCCGAATACTATGGATGAAAGTACCGCTAAGGGGATCCTGAAGTATTTGCATGAACTAGGTGTACCGGCCAGCGCTGCGCAGGTCACGGCCCGTGGTGAGAAGGAGGGGTGGAGTGCCGGGTTCACGCAAAAAGTAGCCGGATGGGCGGACAAAATTGCCTCTGGCAACCGCATTATTATCAAAAACCCAGAATACTTTACTGCTTATATGCGCGAACAGCTGCAGGCGCTGGCGTAAGCCGCCTGTCGCCATATTCACCATAAGACGTGGCGCTATACAGGAGCCGCAAAACGCAAAAAGGGCTGACGATTTCTCGCCAGCCCTTGCTGTATCTGGTGGCCCCTGCTGGACTTGAACCAGCGACCAAGCGATTATGAGAAAAAGGTCGATGTATTTGCTTTAGTTCTTATTATATCTATTTTGTTCTAATTCAATAAATTACCAGTTTGTGGTTACTAACGTAAAATCCCGTTTATTCCCTTTTATTAACGTTCTGGGGTAGCCTATAGGGAGCCTGGCTTTTTTGGATATGCACCAAGCGATTTCGGCGCGATTTTTACAAGGACAGATAATGGAGCCTTTCAAGTTCACAAAATCCAAGATAAACGAGCTGCCACCCGCACCAAAGGGGCGGCAGAACGAATATTATGACAGCCATGTCAGAGGATTACGTCTCAGGGTGGGGGCAAGTGGCCTGAAGACGTTCTATGCTGTTAGGAAAGTTAAAGGAAAGTTCATCAGAACGGCACTGGGCCGGTTCCCGGAAATATCCGTTGAGCAAGCTCGGACAATAGCTCTTGAAACGCTCGGTGGTATCGGAGCGACAGGAAAGAACCCAAACGAAATAAAAAGGGAAGCTGAGAGGGCCAATGTTACTCTACGTGAGGCAATGGAATTATATATTGAAACCCGCGGAGATCGACTTAAAGAAACTACAGCCAATCAGTATCGACGTTTACTTACTAATTTTTCTGGTGATTGGTTAGACAGGCCTATAGCTAAAATTTCCAGGGATGACACGCAGAGCAGGCATAAAGCAATAACTGAAGGCTCTGTTTGGTTTGGGACTGAATTATCTAAATTACGTAAAGGTGTTGGTTCCGGAAGTAAAGCACAGGCTGATTTATGGGGGCGGGCATTAAGGGCTGTTTATAATTTCTCATACGATAACTATCGCGATGATCAAGGTATTAAACTATTACCCGATCCTCCTACTATCGCGTTAAGCACGAAACGGCAATGGCATGGTTTAGTCCGGAAGAATACCCGCATCCGTAATCATGAGTTAGGTCGATGGCTGAGAGCTGTTAATGATGTTAGAGAGGAGGCCGAACTAGACAGAGATGACCATATAGCCGCAATTTGTGATGCTCTTGATATGGCTTTATTTACTGGTTTACGGCGCGGAGAGGTATTTGGCTTAGAGTGGGATAGGGTCAATATTGATGGCGGTTATTTTTGGATAGATAAAACAAAGAATGGAGAACCGCTTGAACTACCATTAACGAATACCCTATTAATAATTCTTTCCAGAAGAGACAAATACAAACTCGATAAGAATAATTATGTTTTTCCCGCCGCAAAAGGGGGGCGGATAACCGATCCTCGTAGAGCAATAAAGAGAATTATTGAAAAAACAAAAAATGGTGAAAATATTAATGAGAAACCTATAGAGTTTACATGCCATGATGCAAGACGAACTTTTGCAACTTTAGCCGAACTAAGTGGTGTCGGAACATATATCCTTAAGCGGTTGATGAATCATAAATCAGCACGTAACTATAAAAGTTCAGATCAAACTCAGGGCTACCTCATTTTTCCAGTTGAAGAACTACTTGAACCAGCTCAAATTATCGAAAAGAAAATCTTAAAAGAGGCTGGGATCATAAGTAGCTCAAGAGATACCAACGTGGAACTTATTGACGATCTTAGTCCAGAGGAGAAAGAGAAGGTATTAAAATTTATTTATGATCTGAAAGGAGGTAATAAATGAAAAATAAACCAATAAATAAAAAAAGATCTCAGAGAACTAATGTGAGAGTTCCGGAAGCATATTTTGATATACAAAGTGCTGCCGAAAAAAGTTGGCTTTCATTTAGACAGGCGCATTCCAATGGCGATGGATTTATATCTATAGATGAGCTTGATTCTATTGCTACTCATCTCTATACAGTTATTCATAAATATGGTTTTAATGGTATTGGAACATTAGATACTGTCAGATCTTTATTGGATCAGGCCAATTCCGATGGTAGGGATGTCTTATCTTTTTTTGATTTTATTCTACGTATTGTTAGTTATGAACTAGAAAATAAAATTGATACTACTCTTAATGAAATCAATGTGTATCTGAAAGACCTTTTTAAAAGAAAAATACTTGTTGAGCATGAGATGTTATCGTCTTCCATTAGGAAGGTTCTAGATCAAAATGAATTTTGTCTATTTGATGAAAGAGATATAAGAATCATTAGTAACTGCTGTGATATTTTTGGCGAGAATTTCTCATGTGAGTATGCTGCTTATTCTTTAGTCAAAGAGTCTGTTCTAAATCGAGTCATTTTATTACCATATAAAAATATATTGATTGAGTTTTTTAGAGATGCAAGTCATATATATTCTGAGAGCATGCGACAAGATATTGAAAGTAAATCATCTTTAAAAAAAGGAGCAAGAAATAAAGAATTATATTCATATGTTATCAGAATTGTAGTTGCTACTTTGCATAAGCATCCAAATGCTTCAACTTACGCTCTTACAAGAGAGCTTGATAAACATCTAGCAAAAGAGAAACGTAAGGTCTCGCCTCAAACGTTAACAAGATGGATCGAGGCGCATCGGAAAGAAACGGGGCAAGAGTCTCAAGGGAAACATGAAGGGCATTTAAAGCTTGAGTTGTAACTTATTGATTTTTAAATGCTCATTTAGAAAGTGATCACAACTTCATTTTCTAAATGAGTAGAACCGCTTTGGCTAATGATAATACTATTTTCCCTAATGATATTATCTTTTGTTTCATCTCGATATATTCTGTTTTACGTCGATTCAAATCAATAAAAGGCAATATCATTATGGATATTAATAATCGTATGACTCGTAAAGAAGCCGCTAATTATATTGGTGTTTCAACTGCCACTATGGCTAATTGGGCCAGCACAGGAAAAGTTAAACTCCCTTATTATAAAGCAGGCTTAAAAAAAGTTATTTACCTTAAAAGTGACCTCGATGAGTATCTCAATTCCACTCGCCGCGAACAGGCGTAAATAAAAAAGCCTATCCATAATAACAGATGGGCTGCTAGCCACATGGATTTCACTACTAAAACGAGATCATTATGTCATACGCGAAAATTAACAGGAAATACCGTTTGACAACTGCGCCTGTTAGATTGCAGAATCCAGACGTTGCCGCAAAATCGGCAACCGGGCGTGAGAACCCGAGTATGTTATCGGCGACGACAGACGCGCCATGCGTCTTTTTTTACGTCGCAATCAACGCCATAGAGCGACATATTATGGCGTGGTGCGTTCGCTCCGGCCATTCAATTGCCGGGCATGAACAGGCAGCGCATCACTCCGCCATGTCAATGGTAGCTCAGGCGGGGCAGCTTTCGGGCTGGCCGGTTTCCGATAACGCCGGTATTCTCACCCCCGTCTGGGCTATCGCCATTGAGCGTGAGAACTCCGGCGATAGCGTACTTAGCGCTGTTATCGGAGGTTGCCTTATGGCTACGACCCCAATCTCTTTACACCCTCAATTTATCTGGATCTTTCTTGCTGTCTGCCGTTCTGACGTGTTGGCAAAGCCGCAGCGTATGGAAGTTACCGCCCCTGATCTCACAAGCGCACGTCGCGTTATAGCTCGTGATTTTGTCGCTTCATTTGCTGGCCGTCTGCCTGTTCGCGAGGTAACCCATGTTTAAACTGCTTATCACCCTGATTAATCACGAAGCTGGTGACCGGCGCGAGCTGGTTCACAATGGCGGATATACAACCCGCGAAGCTGCATGGAAAGAAGCACAGAAAATGGCATATATCCATAAGAATGCCATCGGCAACGTAACGCATGAATGCATTGTGGAAATTGCGGAGGCGGGAAATAACTACGCCATTAATCAGTAAATTGCACTAATAATCCGTTAAAAAATTTATGATTTATGGGGCCATTATCGGTCAGGGAGTCTCTATGTCTCGTAATGAAGTCAACAACAATGATATTTCTCGATTAGGGCAGCTATCTTTTAGGCGCGATTTCATAGGTTTTATGAAAGAGGATGATAATGATCGTCTTGTTAGTGTCGTCAACATTATGAAATTAATGGAGGAGCTTATTCACTCCAAAGCATATTCCGGTGAGCGAGATAATGATTTATCCAGTGAAGGATTAGCCGGATTCTTCTTTCTCATAACAGAAGAATTAACACGGATTAGAAATGGAATATATTTTCATGAAAAGATTTTCTCCGAGTACGAGGCTGTATCAGGAGTGGAACTGGTGAATCTTTATGGTACTGAATCGATTATAAAAATGATGGAAAAGGAAAAAGAACAGCAATAAACATACAAATAAAAAGCGCCGTGGCAAGCGGCGCTTGATGAATTTATTGAAAAAGGTTACGGCATGAAGAATATCAAAGTGTCAGAAATTAGCAAGCAGTCTGTGGGAAAGTGGAAATTCATTCTAAAGAGTCTCGGTATTAACATTCCCGCAAATGGGAAGCACGGGCCGTGCCCTAAATGCGGAGGAAAAGATCGCTTTCGTTTTGATAATAAAGATGGGCGCGGAACGTGGTTCTGTAATCACTGTGGTAATGGTGACGGGATTGATATTGTTAAACGATTTTTTGATATTGATACTGTTCCCGCTGCGGCTCGAGTGGCTGAATGTCTACCGTCTGCCCCGGCGATGACTGTCCCAGCTAGAAAAGAAACGGCAAAAAAGGTGGCTGCGGTGAACTGGTCAGCACTTCTCAGCCAGTCGGTGGCAGGTGAAAGCCCTTATTTGGTAGGAAAAGGTCTGATCGGACATATTTCCAAGCTGACAACAAGGGAGCTACTGGCCGGTGGTGAAAAATACCCGGCTGGATCACTTATGCTGTCGGTTAAAAATAGTCAGGGGGCTATAACTGGGATCCAGCTTATCAGAGGTGATGGAGTCAAGAGCCTGATGAAAGGCTCTAAATATTCCGGCTGTTTTATTTCGTTGAATGATTTTCCGGAAGATACGCCGGAAAAAGTCATTATTACAGAAGGTTATGGAACTGCTATTTCGGTTTCGCTACTCAGCGATGGCTGGCCGCTCGCAGCCTTATCTAAAACCAACCTTAAAGCAGCTGCTGAGGCGGTGCGGGAGAAATGGCCGGAAACGCAGATTATCATTGCCGGTGATAACGATTTTGTGGACGGTAAGCCCAATGAAGGGCGGGAAATGGCAATCAAAGCAGCACTTGTGGTTAAAGGCTGGGTCAGTATCCCGCCAGGTAGAGCAAAAGCCGATTGGGATGATTACCGGCGTGATTTTGGCATTCAGCGGGCGCGTGAAGCTTTCGCAGAAGAAATGTTTAATCCCGGTGATACAAAAACCCGTCTGCCTCCCGGGTTCCGGTTGACGAAAGAATTTCTTTGGTGTGAGCGTACCCGTAATGACGGGAGTGAAAGCGGCCAGGTACAGCAGATAAAGATTTGCAGCCCGCTAAAAGTGACCGCCATAACATGCGACTCAGACGGCGGTAATTTCGGGCGTCTTTTGGAGTGGGATGATTCCAATGGCTCCCGTCATGAGTGGGCTATGCCCATGACAGTACTTGCCGGGGGCGGGCAGGATTTGCGCGAGGTGTTACTTGAAAATGGTCTCCATTTTATCAGCGTGAATGGCACAGCACGGGGACTGCTGATGGAATACATCGCCACCTGTCGTCCGGTACGTAAAGTCACCTGCGTGGAGAAAACGGGTTGGTACGGCGGCTCTTACGTGCTCAATGGCGAGGTGATTGGCGGGGAGGCTGGCTCGGTTATCTTCCAGGCAGCCCGGTCATCAAAAAATGATTTCAGGGTAAGCGGCGATACCTGCGAGTGGATGACACACGTTGGCCGCTACTGCGTCGGGAATTCCCGACTGGTGTTCTGCGTCAGTCTGGCTTTTGCGGCTCCCCTGCTGACGCTGCTGGGAATAGGCGGGGGAGGGTACCACCTCAAGGGGGAATCCACTGATGGCAAAACCACCACTATGAAGGTGGCCGCTTCCGTCTGCGGAGGGCCGGATTACTGGAAAACGTGGCGGGCGACGGGGAATGCGCTGGAAGGGATTGCGCTGCGCCGCAATGATGCCGTGCTTATGCTCGATGAGATCAGCGAGGTTGACGGCAGGGAGGCGAGGCGTATCGCTTATATGTTGGGTAACGGTCAGGGTAAGGCAAGGGCCAGAGTCGACGGAAGCCCGCGCGAGCAGGCGCAGTGGACATTGTTGTTTCTCTCCACCGGGGAGGTATCTATAGCCGAACATGCAGCGGAAGCCGGTGAGCGGCGAACCGGTGCCGGTGTCGGGGTCAGGATGGTACAAATCCCCAGTAACACGGGCCAGTTTGGTGCCTTTGAGGAATTACACGGGTTCAGCGGGGGCAAGGCTTTTGCTGAACATCTTGAGCAGGCTAGCAGGCAATATCATGGGGCTGTATTCCGCGACTGGTTACGCTGGCTCACTGCCAACCTGAACGCGGTAACGGAGCGAGCCAGAGCCTTACGTAAAAAATATGAGCGAACGCTTATTCCTGAAAATGCCGGTAATCAGGTGGGCCGTGTGGTTGATCGTTTTGCCCTGCTGGCTGTTGCCGGTGAACTGGCAACGGAAGCCGGTATAACCGGATGGGAAGCCGGTGAGGCTGAGAATGCGACCAGAAAATGCCTTGATGCGTGGATACAGGATCGCGGGCAGACCGCCAACCAGGAAGATGCTGATGCGCTGGAGAAGGTAAGACGCTTTATCACAGCGAACCAGTACACTCGTTTTGCGGAATGGACGGAAGACGAAAAGAACCGCCCCGCTAATATGGTGGGTTTTCGTCGGGTTATTAAAGGCAATAACAATAAAGAACCGGAGACGAGCTATTACATTCTTTCCAGTGGATGGAAGGAAATCTGCGGGACATCTGACGCAGTGAAAACCGCCCGCCTGTGTAGCGAGGCGGGATGGCTGGATACGGATGACGAAAAGCGACTCCAGCGCAAGGTAAGACTGCCGGAGATCGGTTCTAAGTGGGTATATGTATTTAAAAGCGATGTGGTTGGGTGACGGAGGGGTTTCTTATGGCAATTAAGAAACTCGATGATGGTCGATATGAAGTGGACATCAGGCCTGCTGGTCGCAATGGAAAGCGTATCCGCAGGAAGTTTGATAAGAAAAGTGAAGCGATAGCTTTCGAGAAGCATACCCAGTTCAACCACCACACCAAAGAATGGTTGTCAAAACCGACGGATAAGCGGCATCTGTCTGAACTGATACAGCTTTGGTGGAATTTGAAAGGCAAGCATGAGGAGCACGGTCGGATAAACCGCAACAAGTTAGATATTTTTTGCAGGATTACCGACGATCCTTGTGCTTTTCAGATTACGAAAGCGCTGATTAGTCAGTATTACGCGGCAAGAAGAAGTCAGGGCATTAAAGCTTCTACCATTAACCGTGACCTCAACAGCATCAGTGGCATGTTCACAGCGCTTATCGAGGCCGAGTTGTTCTCGGGTGAACATCCAATCAGAGGCCGGAAGAAGTTGAAAGAAGAAGTCCCCGAAACAGGCTATCTGACTCAGGACGAAATCAAGCACTTGCTCTTTAGACTGGATGGCGACAACAAGAAGATAGCCGTTCTCTGTTTAAGTACAGGTGCTCGTTGGGGTGAAGCGGCTCGACTCAAGGCAGAAAACATCATACAGAACCGTGTGACGTTCGTTAAAACCAAGAGTAACAAGCAGCGGACTGTTCCAGTATCAGCGGAAGTGGCAAAACTCATAGCAGATGGTAAGCGAGGGTTGTTATTTGGTAAGGCGTCGTATTCTGACTTCAGGCAGATACTTAGGGAGGTAAAACCTGATCTTCCGACCGGGCAGGCGACGCATGCACTACGCCACAGTTTCGCGACGCACTTTATGATTAATGGGGGAAGCATCATTACGTTACAGAGGATCCTTGGGCACTCGCGAATCGAGCAAACAATGGCCTATGCACACTTCGCGCCCGAGTTTTTACAGGACGCGATCCGGTTTAATCCGCTAACGGCGATAGCCGATAAGAATGATTGAAGTTCCTTACTGGTTAGCGTGGCATGTTGGTCGCAGCACTGTCAGGACTGGCGTTACCCGATACCGGCAGACATGGTTATCTATGAACGTACTGGACATTAAAGCCGGTTCACTATTGATAGGCATACCCTTCCAGAATAGAAGCATATCGCGCGAGTATTATATTTTGGTGGGAACAGTGGGAACAGTGGGTACAAGACTGATTTATAATCAGTTTTTCTGTTCCCACCTATTGTACCCTAGTGGGAACAGTGGGAACACATTTATAATCAATAGGTTATGTTTCTTATTATCAATCTGTTCCCAGTTGCAACTATAAGTGGGAACAAAATTACCCCTTAAATATCAATCCTGTACCCACTGTTCCCACCGATTTAAAATACATAACTATAAAAGGGATAGTAAACGAACAAAACGGAAGGTTGTTGATAGCAAACGACTATCGATTTAGTATGAGTCTTATTTCTGACGGGCAAAAGGAGAACGCATGAAAAAGCATTTTCTGAAAGCCTGACAACTTTTAATTAGAAATTCTCGCTCATGTACATCAATTAAATGATATTTTATTTACCGGGTGGGTAAGTGATGAGGTTCTCCATAATTGTATCTGAATGATGCTAATAGTTAGCAAAACTGAAGAGATTGACTTTAAAATGGATATCTCAGCTAACGATTACTGCTGTAATCTGGAAAATACAGTTTAGTAAACCTCCCGGGGGGCATTTGGGTAGGCAGGTACTAACCTGTCCAGTTGAGCGCACCGAGATAAGATGGCCTGTATCAGACAGACGATTTATCGGCAGTTCACTTGTGGTATGGCGGATTTTAGTGACATGATTCAATTTATTGCTTGCACCTAGAACGATTCATAGAACAAGTAAGTTCAGGTAAGTTAATACTCTGATGCGTTTGACTAACATTAAAAAAAGGAGTTTCAATTTGACATTCAATTTTCAAATTCCTGGTTCAGAGGGGCCGATACCCATTGCAATTGATCCTGGCTCATCTATTGTCTTCGTTGGGGCTAACGGTTCCGGAAAAACCCGTTTGGCTGTTTTTATCGAAGATGCCGCAGGTCTTGACGCTCACCGTATTTCGGCTCATCGAGCCCTCAATCTCAATCCGGATGTGCCGAAAATCCGTAGTGCCGAGGCACTCAGAAAACTCAGAATTGGTTGGGATCATGAGAACGCAACAATTATACATCGAGCGAGTAATCGATGGCCTAACTCAAAACCAGCGGTGGGCATGCTGAACGACTTCGACAGTTTGATCCAGGTACTCTTCGCAGATCAGTCTGTCAAAACACTAGATACGCACAATAGGTGCAGGTCGGGCACACTCACGGAAGTGATCCCGACGAAATTTGAAATTCTTGCGGACATCTGGCAGCGCTTACTTCCTCACCGGCAATTAGTTATTACAGGGGATGATATTAAGGTTTCTGCTATCGAAAGTTCTGAAACCTATCCCGCTTCAGACATGAGTGATGGTGAGCGTGCAATCTTTTATCTCATCGCGCAAGCCTTAGTTGCTGCTGATAATTCTCTTCTTATCATCGACGAGCCGGAACTGCACATTCACCCATCTATAATTTCTAGTTTGTGGGATGAAATCGAGGCATCGCGAAAGGATTGCGCATTTATATTCATCACCCATGACTTGCACTTCGCCACAGCCCGGTCAGCCCAAAAATACGTAATTAAGTCGTATGCTCCGACACCATCATGGATAATAGAAAGCGTGCCAGAGGATACCGGCTTCAGCGAAGAAATCACAACACTAATCCTGGGCAGTCGCCGCCCAATTTTATTCGTGGAGGGGACTGGAACAAGTCTAGATTTAGCGATTTATCGGTGCTGCTATCCGGACTGGACTGTAATTCCAAGGGGGTCATGTGAGCACGTCGTACACGCAGTAGTTACTATGCGTGCGAACGCGCAACTAACTCGCGTAACCTGTGCGGGAATTGTTGACGCCGATGATTACACGATGGACGAGATCCAGCATCTCAATAATTTAGGCGTCTTTCCATTGCCAGTATCTGAGATTGAAAATCTTATTCTCCTGCCAGAAGTCAGCCGTGCTATTGCTCAGACCGAAGGCTACGCAGATGCTGAGCTAGACCAGAAAGTGTCGAATCTTCAGAGCGCAATATTTAACAGTTTGAGTTCTCAAACGGCCCTTGATGATGTGGTTGCTAGGTATTGTCGCCGACGAATAGATAGGATGTTGAAAAAGGTCGATCTTTCCGATTCCAAAACCATAAACGAAATAATTTCAGAGTACGGGACCCAAACCTCTGCTTTGGACATCAACGGTATTGCAGCAGTCGCGAATCAAAAGATCCTAGGTGCTTTGGAGAATAAAGATTTACCTACCTTATTAACCATTTATGACAACAAAGGGTTACTTGCCCTTGCAGCTCAGCACTTGAAGCAGACAAGATTGACTGCCTTTGAGGCATGGCTTACTCGGATGCTTCGAGATAAGGCAAGTGCCCACGACTTGTGTGCAACACTTAGAAGATTTCTACCGGCTGTACAGGCTAGCTAATTACACACTACCCATCAGAACTTTTTAAATGCGGTGGCAGTCTACTGGCGCCGCACCTCATCTCCAACTAACAATGCCGATCACTCAGATCTTTGTTATACAGTGCCCCGAATCCTTCTGGTTTTCTTCCTTTCTTATCTGTTTCTGATGCACTATCCACATGCGCAACAGTGCACAGCTTTGCACAATTTCTTTGATGTATTTTACCCTGTTCAAGTCCACGTCGTGCACGGCCTGAGGGCAGTTTTGTGCATGCGCGGAAAATGAAAGGATTGCAGCGCGCAGGTGACGGGGGGCCTGCCCCCGCAAGCAGGCATAAGGCCAGAAAGTGAGATTCTGCTTTCTCTGTGCAATTCAGCGCTGCGTTTTGACTTGTGGTAATGAGGTGAGGTCACTTTTTATTGCGCCTTCCTGAGTGGCTTACAGACGATATCGGGAAGAGGGCTAAAATGATGTTTATTGCCATAATTTGCTGATATCCGGCATAAAACTGGAGAGTATGAGATATTTAACAATGAAAAATTTTGTATGAATAAGGCGATTAAGCAGGGGATTAGTTGTTAGGGGGGGGCGAAAACCGGATAATGCCAGCGAGTTCAACTCCCATGAGGGAGAATATCTATGTTTCGTTGTCCTTTCTGCGGCGCAATGGCCCGCACCCGTACCAGTCGCCGTCTGAGTGAGCACACAATACGCCAGTATCATCAGTGTCAGAATCTGGAATGCAGTGAGAGTTTCACCACCCTGAATGCTTTTGAACACCGGGTCAGTCGTCGTAACTCCCCGGCCACGCCTCCGCCAGCAGCGGGAAGTTGAATTGATTCGTTAAGCCGTTCCCCGCCCGAGAGGGCGGGCTAGCCTTTCCTCCCTCCACGCATCAGCACATCACTTATCAGGTTATCCAGGCTTCGGTAGCGACCGGGGCTGTCGTTGAAGGAATACTCCATACCCTGCCGGGCCAGCTTTATCACACACCCCGAATAGGTGAGTGTATGTTGCTCGCACAGTCTGCGGATCTCCTCATCCAGTTCGTGGGGGATCCTGACTGCACGCAAAACCGATTTACCGTTTCTTGCCGGGCTGTACATGAGTTTCCTGCCTTTACCAGTGTGACCTGACCGGCATTATCCTGGGAATATTTAACCCTGTTATACAGTTTTGGCTCTGGCCTGCGGCTTACAACAAAAGCGCCGCGACATCCCTTCTAATTCTGGTGAAACATAGCGGGCAGACCGGCAGGCAGAGTGCGTGCCGTTGTAACTGTATGACACTAGGAGTCAGGAATATGAAAATGACACCCGAGCTTACCCGGCTGGCAGAGAGCGCCACGACGCTGCGCCGCGAATTTGACGAGGCGAACGGCCCGCTGAAAGATAAGCTGGATACGGTGCAGAATTTGCTCGATACCCGTAAAAAACTGGAAGAAGAAGCAGGCCGACAGTCTAACGGATGGGAGCAGAGCCTGCTGGCGTCCGGTGGCGTCGAAAGTGAGGACTCTGATAAAGCCTCGTTACTTGCCAGCCTGGCAAAAGAGAAGCTGGGGCGTATCTCTCCTCTGATTGAGGCCGCCCGTGTGGAGGCGCTTAAGCTGCGTTATAGCACTGCTGAAAAGGCCCGGCGTTATGATTTTGCCTGGCATGAACTGTGTTCTGCCCTCATCCGGCCTGAGTGTGAAGCCTTGATTAATGATCTCCGTGAATCGCTTGAAATTGTTCGCGGGTTGCTTGTCCTGTCCCGTGTACCGACCCATGAGCTTGATAATTTACTGACTGCGTTGATGGGAAACATTGCCCGGGATAACAATCTTGACCCGGCACGGGAATATCTGGCGATGGCCGAGGGTGATACGGGAAATCCCCTTCATCTCTGGCCGGGAGTTTTTCCGGCTGAGGCGAGCGCCGCCATTCGCCTTTCGCCATCTGCCGGACAAATGGCGCTGGCCCGGAAAGATACAGCATTAATGCAGGCGCTGGCCGAAGGGCGTGAACCCTGCAAAGGGCTGAACTGAGAGACAGGATTAAACCGATGAACTTTAATGAGAAAATCCGGTGTCTGATTAACCGTAACCGACAGGCCTCGCAGAACGCCTCACCCCGAATGAAACAGGCGCTGGAAGAGGAAAATGTAAAGCTGGAAAAAGAGATTTCATTGCATAAACATCCCCCGGGGGCACCCGCTGACGGCGCGAAATATTTTGTGAACGCGGAACCCGCAGCGCGGGATATTTTTGCAGGCCTGCCTGTGCAGGATGTGAAAACAAACGACCCTGCGACGATGATGGATCGTGTTATCAGGGAACTGACCAGCATGAAGTCACAGGCGCTGAACTTTTCAGCCACTCCGGGCCGAGTGTCATTTTCAGATGTCGGAGCGTCGCCTGCTCAATACGGAGAACTGGCGGCCAGCTATGGGGCTGATTTCCTTTCGCGGATTAACGTCATACCGGTTACGGAATCCTCTGCAACAGTGGTGAGAATGGGATCGCGCGGCCCGCTTGCCAGCACAAACAACGGCGGCATACGTAGAAATCCGGTAGATAACACATCCAGAAAGCCTCATCAGTATCATTGTAGGAAGGTCAACCTTGACGCACAGATCTCCTACGACGAACTTGATGCGTGGAGCCATCTGGATAATTACCCGGAACTGGCGCGTGCGGCGGTAGAGCGACAGAGAAATCTGGATCGGCTTATGATTGGGTTTACCGGGACGCATTATGCCCCAGTATCAGATCCTGCACTCTGTCCAAATCGGGAGGATTGTGGGGTTGGCTGGCTGGAAAAATATCGTCAGGAAGCGCCGGAAAGGGTCATGGATGGGCTTTCAGTGGCCGGACGTGATGAGGATAACCAGATCATAGCTTATGGCGACTACGGCACGATTGACGCGCTTGTACTTGATGGCTGGCAGTCAGGCATCAGTAAGCAATACCGGAATGGACTGGTGGCGATTTGCAGCATGAGTACGCTGTTTCGTAAAGAGTTCCCTTTTGTCAATGCGGTCTCTCCCAATCAACCCAATATGGAGCATCTGGTGAATGAGCTGCTTCTGAAGAATCCGACGCTGGGAAATCTTCCCGCCGTGCCCGTCCCGTTCTTTCCTGATAATGCGGTGTGGGTCACATCACTGAGTAACATCGCACTATACTGGCAAAAAGGCAGTATAAGAAAACGGGCTGTAAATGAGCCTCATTTCAACCGTCTAGCGGTTTACGAGTCATGGAACGAAGCCTATATGGTGGAAAGATACGAGGCGGGATGCCTGATCGATGGCATCGACTGGCGCTGATAGTATGCGAATATTCTGCTTGATTGCCGATTATTACCGGTAAAAGGTAGCCTATAGGAAGCCTGGGAAACAACAAAGGGTTACGATTTTTATCGTAACCCTTTGTTTTATTTGGTGGCCCCTGCTGGACTTGAACCAGCGACCAAGCGATTATGAG
>OLFU01001701.1_pt1 | contig 20161 bp, 15 predicted proteins | sample 1605161 | NCBI WGS metagenome assembly OLFU01 (sample SAMEA3888914, study PRJEB22519) | human gut metagenome | biome: human gut; feature: human-associated habitat; material: faeces | place: Denmark | collected 2011
TTTGACCTATAACTACAAGTTTGTCGGCTTGAACAACTTTAAACTCCTCTTCATAGATCCAAAATTCATGAATGCGATTGGCTTTACCGCGATCATCACCATTGCCATGGTGGTTGGTGAGATTGCTCTTGGGATCTTTATCTCGCGTGTCTTGAACTCTAAAATCAAAGGCCAAACCTTCTTCCGTGCTTGGTTCTTCTTCCCAGCTGTTTTGTCTGGTTTGACAGTGGCTTTGATCTTCAAGCAAGTCTTCAACTACGGTCTTCCAGCGATTGGGAATGCCCTTCATATTGAGTTTCTTCAAACCAGTCTTTTAGGGACTAAGTGGGGAGCGATCTTTGCGGCTGTCTTTGTCCTTCTTTGGCAAGGGGTGGCCATGCCCATCATCATCTTCCTAGCTGGTCTGCAATCTATCCCAACTGAAATTACAGAAGCTGCGAAGATCGATGGTGCGACGAGCAAGCAAGTCTTCTGGAATGTTGAATTGCCTTACTTGCTACCAAGTGTCTCTATGGTCTTTATCCTAGCCCTAAAAGGTGGGCTGACTGCCTTTGACCAAGTCTTTGCCATGACTGGTGGGGGTCCAAACAATGCCACAACCTCACTTGGACTCTTGGTTTATAACTACGCCTTTAAAAACAACCAATTCGGTTATGCCAATGCCATTGCCGTAATCTTGTTCTTCTTAATTGTAGTGATTTCGATCATCCAATTGAGAGTATCTAAGAAATTTGAAATTTAAGAGGAGAAGCACGATGAAACAAGATGAAAGAAAAGCCATGATTGGCAAATACATTCTATTGATTCTAGGATCGGTTCTGATTTTAGTGCCACTCCTTGCCACCCTCTTTAGTTCCTTCAAACCCACTAAGGATATCGTAGACAATTTCTTTGGATTCCCGACGAATTTCACATGGGACAACTTTAGCCGTCTCTTAGCGGATGGCATCGGAGGCTATTATTGGAACTCTGTCGTCATCACTGTCTTGTCTTTACTTGCAGTAATGATCTTTATCCCCATGGCGGCCTACTCCATCGCACGTAATATGAGTAAGAGAAAAGCCTTTACTATCATGTACACCCTCTTGATCCTTGGGATTTTCGTACCTTTCCAAGTCATCATGATTCCGATTACGGTTATGATGAGTAAACTCGGTTTGGCTAATACCTTTGGATTGATCTTGCTCTACTTGACCTATGCGATTCCACAGACCCTCTTTCTCTATGTCGGGTATATCAAAATCTCGATTCCAGAAAGTTTGGATGAAGCAGCAGAGATCGATGGGGCTAATAAATTTACAACCTATTTCCGCATCATCTTCCCAATGATGAAACCGATGCATGCGACGGTTGCGATTCTGACAGCCCTTGGAACATGGAACGATGTTATGACACCGCTTGTGATCATGTCCGGTTCAGGAAGCGGGAATACACTTCCACTGGCACAGTTAAACTTCCAGACACAGTTTGGAACAAATTATAATCTGGCATTTGCCTCCTATCTGTTGGCATTGCTTCCGATTCTGATCTTCTATCTGATCTGTCAGAAGCATATCCTCAACGGAGTTGTTAATGGAGCAGTGAAATAATAAAAAGTAAAAGATAGCGAAGCGAGAACAGACAGTAATGCAGATCTTGCTTCGCTAAAATGGAAAACAGGAGTATTTAGATATGGGAATTATATATTGCGAGAAAGACAGAACATTTACTTTACAGACAAAAAATACAACATATCAGATGCAGGTGGATCGCTATGGATTTTTGTTACATCTATATTACGGGAAGAAAACCGATGGATGTATGGACTATCTTCTGACATATTATGACAGGGGATTTTCGGGAAATCCATATGATGCAGGAGAAGATCGTACGTATTCAATGGATACACTTCCACAGGAATTTCCTTGTTACGGGAACGGGGATTTCAGAAGTACAGCATTTGCAGTAGAAAATGCAGATGGAAGTATGAGCTGCGACCTTCGTTACAAGAGTCATGTAATCCTTGATGGAAAATATAACCTGGAAGGACTTCCGGCAGTTTATGCAAGTGAGGAGGAAGCACAGACACTGGAAATCTTAATGGAAGATCCGGTAACGGGAGTTAAGGTGGTGCTTCTTTATGGAGTGCTTCCCGCACAGGATATTATTACAAGAAGTGTAAGTGTGAAAAATGAAAGCAGTGGCAAAATCTATTTAAACAAAATTGAGTCAGCAAGTCTGGATTTCCTTTACGGAGATTATGAGCTTCTAACATTTTATGGTAGACATGCGATGGAGCGAAATGTTCAGAGAGTTCCGGTTGTGCATGGAACACAGAAAATCGGAAGTGTCAGAGGAACCTCCAGTCATCAGTACAATCCGATGATGATCCTTGCAGAAAAAGAAACGACAGAAGACAAAGGAAATTGTTATGCAATGTCCTTTGTATACAGTGGATGTTTCCAGGGAGAAGTGTTGAAAGATCAGTTAAACCAGACAAGAATGATGCTGGGACTTCAGGAAGAAGCTTTTCGCTATCCGTTGGAAACAGGAGAAATGTTCCAGGCTCCGGAAGTGATTTTATCCTATTCCTCAGAAGGAATGAATCGCTTGTCTCAGAATCTGCATCATTGTATCAGACAACATATCTGCAGAGGCAAATATAAAGAAGAAATTCGTCCAATCTTGATCAATAGCTGGGAAGCAGCTTATTTCGATTTTACCGGAGATACAATCTATGAGCTTGCCAAAGCGGCGAAGGAAGTCAATATTGACATGCTTGTTATGGATGATGGCTGGTTTGGAAAACGTGATGATGATAACAGCGGACTGGGTGACTGGTTTGTGAATGAGAAGAAACTTGGTGGCACACTTGGAAATCTGATTAAGAGGATTAATGATCTGGGTGTGAAGTTTGGTATCTGGATCGAGCCGGAAATGGTTTCAGAAGACAGTGATCTTTATCGGAAACACCCAGACTGGGCATTGACGGTTCCGGGCAGAAATCCGGTCAGAAGCAGAAATCAGCTTGTATTGGATTTTTCAAGAAAAGAAGTTGTAGATGAAATTTATGATCAGATTTGTAAGGTGTTGGATCAGGGTAATATCGAATATGTAAAATGGGACATGAATCGAAGCCTGATGGATGTTTATTCTTCTGTAACAAGAGATCAGGGAAGAGTGTTACATGATTATGTATTGGGACTATATGATTTTCTGGAACGTCTTGTGCAGAGATATCCGAATCTGCTGATCGAAGGCTGCAGCGGTGGAGGTGGAAGATTTGATGCTGGTATGATGTATTACACTCCGCAGATCTGGTGTAGTGATAATACGGATGCAATTGACAGATTACGGATCCAGTATGGAACATCCTTTGGTTATCCGGTATCGGTAGTAGGTTCTCACGTGTCAGCAGTGCCGAATCATCAGACGGGAAGAAAGACCCCACTTCATACAAGAGGTGTTGTTGCAATGTCCGGAACTTTTGGATACGAGCTGAATCTTATGAAACTTTCTGAAGAAGAAAAGCAGGAGATCAGAGAGCAAATCGTAGAATATAAGAGCTATGCGTCGATCATTCAGAACGGATTGTACTATCGTCTCTCAGATCCGACAACAGAAGAAATCTGCGCATGGGAGTTTGTGCATACAGATGAGAAAGAACAAAGTAAAGTTCTTTTAAATATAGTTATGCAGGTGATTCATGGAAATATGACAGTAAATTATGTAAAACTTCAAGGGCTTGAAGAAACAGCTGTATATCGAGAAGAAAAGAGTGGAAAAAGATACACCGGAGCTGCACTTATGTATGGCGGAATGCCACTTCCGATAGAGCCGGGCGAATATCAGGCATATCAGTATTGTTTTGTGAAAGAGTAAAATAAATTGGTTGACGATGGAACAGAAAATGGTGAAGAATGTGAATAATACAGAAAAAATCTTTGTACAGCGTATGGAAAAACATCAGGATGAATTACGCTGGCTTTACATGGAGTTGTATGGAAATGATGCAATGTATGCAGAACTTTGTGAGCAGATGCATGATTACTACTTGAAGCGTAGCACAGAGTTGAAAAAAAGAGATATTAAGAAAGAAAAGAATCCTGACTGGTTTAAGGAAAAAGAAATGCTTGGCATGATGTTGTACATTGACAACTTTGCCGGTAATCTGAAAGGTGTAGAAAAAAAGTTAGCTTATCTGAAAGAGTGTAATGTAAATTGTCTTCATCTTATGCCTTTTCTGGATACTCCGAAAGGAAAATCAGACGGCGGATATGCCGTGGCAGATTTTCGGAAAGTAAGACCGGATCTCGGTACAATGAAAGATCTTGCCAGATTGACAGAAAAATGTCATGAAAATGGCATGAATGTATGCATGGATTTCGTGATGAATCATACTTCTGAGGAACATGAGTGGGCAAAACGTGCACGAGCAGGCGAAGGAGAATACATGAGCCGTTATTTCTTCTATGATAACGGTGATATTCCGGCGAGATACGAAGAAACTGTTCCACAGGTATTTCCTACAACTGCACCGGGAAATTTCACATGGCTTCCGGAAATCGGGCATTATGTGCTTACGACGTTTTATCCATATCAGTGGGATTTAAATTACCGTAATCCAAGAGTATTTAATGAAATGATGTATAACTTTCTTTTTCTTGCGAATCAGGGAATGGATATTATCCGTATCGATGCAGTTCCTTACATCTGGAAAGAGTTAGGAACAAGCTGCAGGAATCTGAAAGAAGTACATACGATTGTCAGAATGATGCGTATGATTGCAGAAATTGTCTGTCCGAGCGTGATACTTCTTGGCGAAGTGGTTATGGAGCCGGAAAAGGTGGTGCCGTACTTTGGTACAGTTGAAAAACCGGAATGTCATATGCTCTATAATGTGACAACAATGGCGACGACCTGGAATAGTATTGCGACAAGAGACATCCGGCTTTTGAAGAAACAGATGGATATAGTTAGTCGTCTGCCAAAGCAATATACATTTTTGAATTACCTTCGTTGTCACGATGATATCGGGTGGGGGCTTGATTTTGATACAATGAAACAATGGGGAATGGAAGAGCCTTCTCATAAGCGTTATCTGAATGATTATTTTACCGGAAAGATAGCAGACAGCATCAGCCGTGGAGAGTTATATAACGATGATCCTGTAACTCAAGATGCACGATTTTGTGGAACAACAGCATCCATGTGCGGAATTGAAGCAGCGGGATTTGAAGGAAATGCAGAAAAAATGCAGACGGCAATTCAAGAAGATCTCATGCTCCACGCTTACATGTTGACACAGTCGGGAATTCCGATGCTTTACAGCGGGGATGAGTTAGGACAGGTAAATGATTATAGTTATAAAGATGATGCTGAAAAAGCATCTGATTCACGTTATCTCCACAGAGGAGCATTCCTGTGGGAACTCGCGGATAAGAGAAAAGATCTTTCTACTGTACAGGGACAATTGTTCCAGATGTTGAACCGATTGGAACAGATCCGAAGACAGGAAAATGTCTTTTCCCAGGAAGCAGAAGTATATACTTATGATGTTCATAATGACAGTATTTTAGGAATCCTCAGAGAGTATAAGGGAGAACGATTTATTGCACTGTTTAATTTCAGCGAAAATGAACAGACTGCGTGGATGCAGGAAGAAGGCATTTTCAGAAATCTGGTGAATGGTGAAATTGTAGAAGTGAAAGATCCAGTTTTGAAAGGCTATGAATTTGTTTGGATGAAATATAAAGCATAAAACAAAATGTAAAATATAGATAAATAGATTGAAATACTGAAAGAAGAATTGTATAATTTTACCTATAACAACAAAGGAGGATCTTTGAAATGGATCGTTTGAAAGGTAAAGTAGCTATTATTACAGGTGGTAACTCAGGAGTTGGAGAAGCAACAGCAAAGATGTTCGCCAAAGAGGGCGCAACTGTTGTTATCACAGCGAGAAGAGAGGCTGCACTGGAGAAAGTAGCAGAAGAGATTAAGGCAGCAGGAGGAGAAGTTTTCGCTGTTTCAACAGATATCTCAAAGAAGGGAGATCCGGAGCGACTGATGGATCTCGTGATCGAGAAATATGGCAAGGTAGACATTCTTGTGAATAATGCAGGAATTCTTGAGGAAGGACTGAAACCAATCGATCGATTCTCAGACGAAGATCTTGATCGTATCGTAGAGACGAACGAAAAAGGAACTATGCGTTGCATGCGTGCTGCATCACAGAAGATGCAGGCAGGAGCATCTATCGTAAATGTTGCTTCTATCGCTGGAGTGAAAGGATGTGGCGGAGCTGCTTATGTAGCATCTAAAGCAGCAATCGTAGGAGTGACAAAGCATACAGCACTTCGTTTCCAGGCAACAGGAATCCGTTGTAATGCAATCTGCCCGGGAAATATCATTACACCAATGACATCAGGAACAAATCCGGCAGCACTTGACCCGGATATGATCGGTGCAATGTCAACACACAGTAATCTTAGAACACCATCTTGTACAGCAGAAGATGTAGCAAATGTAATCCTGTTCTTTGCAAGCGATGAATCAAAGGCGATTACAGGACAGGCAATCGTAACAGATTTCGGAGCTATGCTGTAAGGAAAATAAGATAGCAACTATTTAAAAAGTACAGAAAGGTTAACAAAGCGAAACCTTTCTGTCCTTCTTTGTATATAAATAAAAAAATAATGTTGCAAAATGAAACATAAAAGCGTATACTAAAAGAAAAAAAGCGGTGATTCTATGAAAACAAAATTTAACGAGTATTTGACAAAATTACGTAAATCCCGGGTCTACACTCAGGCGCAGATGGCAGAAAAACTGGGGATTTCCAGATCGACTTATACCAATTATGAGAATGGAAACCGGACACCGGACTTTGAAGTACTGGAACGAATAAGTGAGGTGTTAGCCTGTTCCTTAGATGAATTATTTGGAAGAAAACCAACTTATGTTGCAAGTTGTGACGTGGTAAAGGAAGACAGCATTCTGTACAATGTATCTGGGATACAAGAGGAAAAACCTAAACTTGCAATAGGAGTACAGGACTTTCGCGATTTGCGTGAAAAACAAGCCTATTATGTGGACAAAACACAGTTTATTGAACAGTTTTTAGAATCCTGGTATCAGATTACATTAATTACAAGACCGAGAAGGTTCGGTAAGACACTTAATATGTCAATGTTGGCAGAATTTCTTGACTGCACAAAAGATTCCTCCGATTTATTTTGTGGAACAAAGATTACAAAATCTGTCCACTACAAGGAGCTCAATCGATATCCTGTTGTATTTTTGTCTTTCCTTAACGTGAAAGCGGGGGATGCAGAATCTTTGTGTTATGCATTGAAAGATACTGTACGTGCGGAGTATGAGCGCTTTTATCAGATGGTTAATGATGGAAGACTGTCAGAATTCCAGGTGAAAGAATTCAATATGATTTATAATAGTTTATGTCAGGAAAGCATCGGAAAAGAAATAGAAAATCATGTAATTCGTTCAATTGCTGTTCTTTGTCAGGCACTGAGTACGTATTATGGAGAAAAAGTATTTTTGCTGTTAGATGAATATGATACTCCGTTTATGTCTGCAAATTCCGAAGGATATTATGATGAAGTAAGAGCAATGTTGAATCGTTTTCTGGCAACATCCCTGAAAGGCAACGATTATCTTCAAAAGGCAATTCTGACAGGAATTCAGAGAATTGCGAAGGAAAATATATTTTCGGGTCTCAATAATTTAGTTGTCTGCACAGTGCAGGATGAAGATTATGATGACTGTTTTGGTTTTACAGAGCAAGAAGTAAAAGAGCTGCTTGCTTATTGTAAAGCAGAATTTTCAGATGAGCTGAAAAAGATGTACGATGGATATCATTTTGGCAGTACAGATGTATATAATCCATGGTCAATATCGTGTTATGCGGCAAGAAGAAGGATGGATTCTTATTGGGTTAATACAAGCGAAAACAGTATTTTACGTAATGCACTTGAAGTACAGGGAAGGTCTTTTGAGAAAGAATATGAGACCTTGGTCACAGAAGGTGAAGTAGAAGTGACAGTAGATTTTTCAATGACTTATTATGAAAAAATGGACGAAGCAAATTTATGGGGACTTCTTGTAAATGCCGGAATTGTAACAATTACAAAAGAAATCGAAGAGGACTATTACCGACTTCGGGTTCCTAATCTGGAAGTGTGGAAAGTGTTCAAAGAATTAACAGCATGTCATCTGAAAATCGATGAGAGACATATGGAAAAGATGTTAAATGCTCTTAAAAGAAAGGATATGGAACGTTTTGCAGAAGAGTATCAGGGAGTTCTTTTGGAATTGCCATCTTATCATGATCTGAAAGATGAGAATAGTTACCATATGATGACGCTTGGAATGTGTGCATTTCTTAGAAAGGATTATGATATCAAAAGCAATCGGGAAACCGGAGAAGGCAGAAGTGATATCTGTCTTTATGCAAAACATGACAGATATCCAAATTTAATTTTGGAATTCAAGTATACCAAAGATGAAAAAGACGATTTAGAAAAGCTTGCAGAAAAGGCACTGGAACAGATAAAGGAAAAACAATATGACGCAGAGATGACCGGAGAAGTGTGTTATGTTGGACTGGCACATTGCGGGAAAAGAGTTACTGTTCACTCCCGTGTCAATCACTCCGCTGATTGACACGGAGGATGCATGTTTTGGCTTGAATGCATCTCGCCCCATCGCCAAAGGCGATTTAAAATGGCGAGATGCGTTGCTGGTCGCACATTGTGTGAACAGTAACGGAAAAGATCTTGTATCAGATGGAGAGAAAACGGTTGACATTTATCAGACAAGCTTTTATACTAATCATGTAAAGAAAACACGGGGAGCTTGTGTACCAGGCTGAGAGGAAGTTGAGAACTTCGACCCATAACCTGATTTGGATAATGCCAACGTAGGAATGTATAAAGCAGTACTTTAGAGAGATACATTTGTTGGTATCTCTCTTTTTTACTAATCAGGCAAAATTGAAGATTGGAGTAAGTTGAGATTGAGCGAGAGTTCATGAAGGGGTGCACCACCACGGGTACATTTCTTTCGTGAACTCTTTTTTCAATTATCCGGAAAGGAGTAGTTATGATTACAGTAAATGGAAAGCAGATCCAGCTGACATCTGAAATGAGTGTTGCTGATTATCTGGAGCAGAACAATTACCAGATTAATAGAATTGCAGTTGAAATGAACGAAGAGATTCTTCCGAAATACAGCTATTCAGAGACAATGCTCAAAGACGGTGACCGTCTGGAGGTTGTGACATTTGTAGGAGGAGGCTGATATCAGATGACATCAGAAAGAATATTAAGCAAAGAAGAAATCGAAACAGCGCTGAATGAACGCCATTCGCCGGAAAAACAGAAGCTTTTATCAGCCGGTCAGGTGACGATTGCCGGACTTGGTGGACTAGGTTCCAATGTAGCGTATTCACTTGCACGAATTGGAGTAGGGCATCTGCATCTGATTGATTTTGATGTGGTGGATATTACCAATTTGAATCGGCAGCAGTATTTCATGGAACATATCGGAATGTATAAGACCGATGCGCTAAAGTCACTGCTTTTAAAGATCAATCCATATCTGGATATCCGTACGGATTGTGTGAAGGTGACGGAAGCAAATCTGAAAGAGCTGTTTGCGGATGCTCAGATTGTCTGTGAAGCATTTGATAATCCGGTAGCAAAAGCAATGCTGGTGAATGGAATTCTGGAGCATTTTCCGGAGAAGAAGCTTGTGTCTGCAACAGGTATGGCAGGCTATGAAAGCAGCAATATAATCAGTACTAAGAGAATGATGAAGAACTTTTATTTATGTGGAGATCGTGTGACAGAGCCGACTTATGGGAATGGATTAATGGCTCCACGAGTTGCAATCTGTGCAGGGCATGAAGCAAATATGATCACGCGTTTGCTTCTTGGAGAAGAGGATGTATAGAAAGACATCTAAATGAATAAAAAAGAAAGAAGGATTTAAGTTATGAATCAGAAAGATACATTTACACTTGGAGGAAAAGAATTTAGTTCACGTTTTATTCTTGGATCAGGAAAATTTTCACTTGATCTTGTAAAAGCATGTGTAGAAAAAGCAGGAGCGCAGATCATTACACTCGCGCTTCGCCGTGCGAATGAAGGAGGACTTGCGAATATTTTGGATTATATTCCGGAAAATGTAACACTTCTTCCGAATACTTCCGGAGCAAGAAATGCAGAGGAAGCAGTTCGTATTGCAAGACTTTCCAGAGAAGTTGGTTGTGGTAACTTTGTAAAAATCGAAGTTGTCAGAGATTCCAAATATCTTCTCCCAGACAACTATGAGACAATCAAGGCAACAGAAATTCTTGCAAAAGAAGGCTTTGTAGTTATGCCATATATGTATCCGGATCTGAATGCGGCAAGAGATCTGGTGAATGCAGGGGCTGCCTGTGTAATGCCACTTGGGGCACCGATTGGTTCTAACAAAGGACTTTGTACAAAAGACTTCATCCAGATTTTGATTGATGAGATTGATCTGCCGATTATTGTAGATGCAGGAATCGGACGTCCATCTCAGGCATGCGAGGCAATGGAAATGGGAGCGGCAGCTGTTATGGCGAATACAGCAATCGCAACAGCAGGAAATGTCGAGGAGATGGCTGAGGCATTCAAGAAAGCAATTGAAGCAGGAAGAAGTGCTTATCTTTCAGGTCTTGGAAGAACAATTGAACGAGGTGCAAGTGCATCTTCACCATTGACAGGATTTCTGGAAGACTAGGAGGCAGTTGAGATGAATGATACACATGTTAATGAAAGTATTTTAAGTGAAGAAATACTGGAAGATCAGAAGAAAAACAGAATCGATCATATGACTTATCTTCCGGGAATGGAGGATATCGGATCAGAAATCATGGATCAGGTGATCGAGGCAATGGAAGCCTATGATTATAGCAAATATACCGCAGCAGATGTGAAAAATGCACTTGCACATTCCGAACGTACTCCGGAAGATTTTAAAGCATTGTTATCACCGGCAGCCCTTCCGTTTTTGGAAGAGATCGCACAGGCAGCCCAGACAGAGACAAGAAAACATTTTGGAAACAGTGTTTATATGTTCACACCGATTTATATTGCAAACTATTGTGAAAACTATTGTATTTATTGTGGATTTAACTGTCATAACAAGATTAACCGCGCACAGCTGAATGCAGAGGAGATTGAGAAAGAAATGGCAGCAATCGCAGAGACAGGATTACAGGAAATTCTGATCCTGACAGGGGAAAGCCGCAACAAATCTACAGTAGAGTATATTGGAGAGGCATGCAAGATTGCAAGAAAGTATTTCAAAGTGATCGGTCTGGAAATCTATCCGGTCAATTCAGATGAGTATGCGTATCTGCATGAATGTGGAGCTGACTATGTGACAGTATTCCAGGAAACATATAATTCAGACAAATATAAGACACTGCATTTGGGTGGAAGAAAGAGAATCTTCCCATACCGTCTCAATGCTCAGGAGAGAGCAGTAAAAGGTGGTATGCGAGGAGTCGGATTCGGTGCGCTTTTAGGACTGGATGATTTTAGAAAAGATGCTTTTGCAACAGGATATCACGCATATCTGTTACAGAGAAAATATCCACATGCAGAAATCGCATTTTCCTGCCCAAGACTTCGCCCGATCATCAATAATGACAGAATCAATCCGATGGATGTTCATGAGCCACAGCTTCTGCAGGTTGTCTGTGCATATCGTCTGTTTATGCCATTTGCAAGCATTACAGTTTCAACAAGAGAGTGTGCGCGTGTCAGAGATAATCTTGTAAATATTGCGGCAACTAAGATTTCAGCAGGGGTAAGTACAGGAATTGGAAGCCATGTGGATGATATCGAGGATAAGGGCGATGACCAGTTTGAGATTTCAGATGAACGTTCGGTAGATGAGGTTTATGATGCATTATTGAAAAATAATCTCCAGCCGGTTATGAGTGATTATATTTATGTGTAAGATGAAATGCGATTTATTGGAGATAGATTTGAAAATTATAGCTGTCAGTAATAGAAAACTGTGCGAAAGACCATTTTTGGAGCAGATTGAACGGGTTTGTCAGATGAAACCGCAGGCAATTATTTTGCGTGAAAAAGATCTGTTAGAAGAGGAATATCGGATTCTGTCAGAAGAAGTTCTGTTTGTTTGCAAGAAGTATGAGATTCCGTGTATTTTACATAAGTTCTGGAAAACAGCATTGGAATTGGAATGTACATCTGTACATCTGCCATTAGCGGAATTAAGGAAACTTCCGGAAGATGTGAAAGAACAATTTCAAAGAATCGGTACTTCCGTTCATTCAGTGGAAGATGCAAAGGAAGCAGAAAGACTTGGTGTGTCTTACATGACAGCAGGACATATTTATGTTACAGATTGCAAGAAAGGCCTGGCACCGAGAGGGCTTGGATTCTTAAAAGATGTCTGCAGTACTGTGAATGTTCCGGTATATGCGATTGGTGGAATCAAGTTTGATGAAAAACAGTGGGAAGAATTGAAACAAAATGGTGCTTCCGGAGGATGCATTATGTCCGGAATGATGGAACTATAAACCATGAGATATCATGAAATAGAATTAATGAAGCAATACAAATTAACTTGACCTGAACCGGGCTTTACATAGTATAATAAATGCACTTGATTACGAGGATTTATGAAATTGTAATTGGGTGCATTTTTTGTATGAAAAATCGTTACAATTAATAGGATAAAAAACAGAACAGTAAGAATGTAAAGAAAGGAGGAAAAAGATGCAGGATGAATTACATAATAAATTAGCACATTTAAAAGAGTACATAAAAGAACTGGACAGTGTTGCGATTGCATTTTCCAGTGGTGTGGATTCTACATTTTTATTAAAAGTAGCGCATGATGTTTTGGGTGACAAAGTAATGGCAGTTACGGTACAATCCGGCTCTTTTCCTAAGAGAGAATTGAATGAGGCGATTGCATTTTGCACAAAAGAAAAGATTCGTCATCAGATTTGTCAGGTGAATGAAATGAATATCGAAGGATTTGCCCAGAACCCACCGAACAGATGTTATTTGTGTAAGCATGCGCTGTTTGAAAAAATCGGAATAATTGCAAAGAAAAATGAAATTGCTTATGTTGCAGAAGGTTCTAATATGGATGATCTTGGCGACTACAGACCGGGGCTTCAGGCTGTGGCGGAATTAGGAGTAAAAAGTCCACTGCGCGAAGCAGGACTTACAAAAGCGGAGATTCGTGAATTGTCAAAAGAGATGGGACTTTCAACCTGGGAAAAGCCATCTTTTGCCTGTCTGGCTTCAAGATTTGTATACGGAGAAACAATCAGCAAAGAGAAGTTGATCATGGTGGAAAACGCAGAACAGTTATTGCTTGAACATGGCTTCCGGCAATTTCGTGTCCGTATGCATGGAAGGATGGCGAGGATCGAAGTACTGCCGGAAGAGTTTTTGAAGTTGCTTCAGGAAGAAGTCCGTGAGGATATTGTAAAACAATTTAAGCAGTTCGGATTCACTTATGTTACAATGGATCTAACAGGGTACAGAATGGGAAGTATGAATGAAACCCTGGATAAGAAGAATTAGAATGAGGCGAAAAAGATGGAACAAAAGGAAATGATAGATCTTTTAAGACAGGTAGCATCCGGAACAATGGATGTAGAACAGGCAGCTTTGAAGTTAAAAGAAGAGCCTTTTGAAGATCTTGGTTTTGCCAAGATTGACCATCACAGAGCCATGCGCCAGGGTGTGGCAGAAGTGATTTATGGAGAAGGAAAGACACCGGAACAGATTTTCCGGATTGCAGAAGCAATGAAGGAAAAGGGACAGAAAGCAGTCCTGATCACAAGAATGAATAAAGAGTCAGCGATTTACGTGGGAGAACACCTGGAACTTCAATATGACGAAGTCAGCCGGATTGGGTTTATAGGCGAAGCTCCAATAAAGGATGGAGACGGGAAAATAGTTGTGGCAACAGGTGGGACAAGTGATATCCCTGTTGCGGAAGAGGCTGCAAGAACAGCAGAGACACTTGGAAATGAAGTGGTCCGTTTATATGATGTAGGCGTCGCAGGAGTACATCGTCTACTTGGACATCTCGACGAATTAATGGGAGCTCGTGTCATTATTGCTGTAGCCGGAATGGAAGGAGCACTCGCCAGTGTGATTGGAGGACTGGTGGATTGCCCGGTGCTCGCAGTTCCGACAAGTGTTGGATATGGAGCATCTTTCGGTGGCATATCAGCGCTTCTTTCTATGTTGAATTCTTGTGCAAGCGGAGTGAGTGTTGTGAATATAGATAATGGGTTTGGCGCAGGATTTCTTGCAAGCCGGATCAATCACATTGAGAGGAGAACAAAGGAATGAGGACATTATATTTAGACTGTGGGATGGGAGCAGCAGGGGATATGCTGACGGCTTCATTATTGCAGTTGTTTTCAGAACCTGTAAAACAGGTGAAAAAGTTGAATGATCTGAAAATCCCGGGGGTAAAATATCAGTTGGTGGCGTGTACAAGATGTGGAATCAGAGGATATCAGGTACGCGTGTTTGTAAAAGGACAGGAAGAAGAGAATCCTCATATGCAGACGGAAGAGCAGATCGGACATAAATCAGAAGAACCAGAGAAGCATACACAAGAACACGGACATCACTCAATGTCTCAGATCGTTCGTCTGATCAATCGGTTAAAAATTGAAGATCAGGTAAAACAGGACGCAGTTGCGGTCTATAAATTGATTGCAAAAGCGGAAGGGAAGGCGCATGGCCAGCGCATGGATGAAATCCATTTCCATGAGGTTGGGACGATGGATGCAGTGGCGGATGTTGTGGCTGTCTGCTATTTGCTGAATGAACTTCAGGTGGATCAGATTCTTGCATCACCGGTTCGTGTCGGATATGGTCAGGTGAAATGTGCACATGGAATCCTTCCGGTGCCAGCACCGGCAACAGCGTATCTGATGAAAGAAATTCCAATGTATGCAGGAGACCTGGAGGGAGAATTCTGTACACCGACAGGAGCCGCACTTCTGAAGCATTTTGTTAAAAAGTATGAACAGATGCCGGTTCTGCAGATGGAAGAAATCGGTTATGGTTTTGGAAAAAGAGAGTATGAAAGACTGAACTGTGTGCGTGCGATTCTTGGAGAAACGCAAGACAAGGTAGAAGAAGAAATTTTGGAACTGTGCTGTAATCTGGATGATATGACTTCGGAGGAAATCGGGTATGCGACAGAGCTTCTGATCAAAGAAGGCGCATTGGATGTTTACACATCCTCCATTCAGATGAAGAAAAACCGGCCGGGGATTCTGCTTACATGTATGTGCAGGGCAGAGCAGAAAGAGTATTTTCTACAGCTGATATTCAAACACACTTCAACACTTGGTGTCAGAGAGTATTTTTGTAGAAGATATGGACTTAAGCGGAAAATAGACAAAGTGCAGACAGAATATGGAACCGTTCATGTGAAGAGAGCATCCGGATATGGAGTGGTGAAAGAAAAACTCGAGTATGATGATGTTTCCAAAATTGCAGAAGAACATAGCTGGTCTGTAGCAGAGGCAAGAAATAGGATCTATGGAAAATTATAATTTTAATATACAGGAAGAATTGAAAAAGCTTCCGGGAAGGCCGGGAGTCTATCTGATGCATGATGAGACGGATCAGATTATCTATGTCGGAAAAGCAATCAGCCTGAAAAACCGTGTGCGGCAGTATTTTCAAAGCAGCAGGAATAAAGGGGTTAAGATCGAACAGATGGTAACACATATCCGCCGCTTTGAATATATTGTGACAGATTCGGAACTGGAAGCACTTGTTCTGGAATGTAATCTGATCAAGGAACATCGGCCTAAATATAATACGATGCTGATGGATGACAAGGCCTATCCATTCATCAAGGTGACAACAGGAGAGGAATACCCTCGTATTATGCTGGCACGTCAGATGAAAAAAGATAAGGCACGTTATTTCGGTCCTTATACAAGCTCACAGGCGGTGCGTGACACAATTGATCTGATCCATAAGCTGTATCATATAAGAAGCTGTAATCGTTCACTTCCAAAAGACATTGGAAAAGAGCGTCCGTGTCTGAATTATCATATCAAGCAGTGTGAGGCACCTTGCCAGGGATATATTTCCCAGGAAGAATACCGGAAATCCATTGATGAGGTGATACGGTTTTTGAATGGAAATTTTGATATAATTTTAAAAGATCTGGAAGATAAGATGATGGCCGCTTCGGAGGCACTGGAGTTTGAGAAAGCAATCGAATATAGAGAGTTATTAAATAGTGTGAAAAAGGTGGCTCAGAAACAGAAGATTACAGATTCCAGTGGGGAAGACAGAGATGTCATGGCAGTTGCATGCCAGGACGAAGATGCAGTTGTACAGGTCTTTTTTATCCGTGGCGGAAGATTGATCGGGAGAGACCATTTCTATCTGAGAATCAGCGAAGAGGATAAAAAATCGGAAATTCTTAACAGTTTTATCAAACAGTATTATGCAGGAACTCCTTTTCTTCCGGGTGAGCTGATGCTGCCGGAAGAAATCGAAGAGCAGGAACTTCTTGAATCCTGGCTGAGCGCGAAGAAGGGGCAGAAAGTAACGATCCGTGTGCCGAAGAAAGGTACAAAAGAAAAGTTGGTAGAACTGGCGGAAGAGAATGCGAGGATGGTTCTGTCTAAAGATAAAGAGCGGCTAAAGAGGGAAGAAGGACGTACGATTGGTGCAGTGAAGGAGATAGCATCTTTACTGGGACTGGAACAGATCGTCCGTATGGAAGCATATGATATTTCTAATACAAATGGTTTCGAATCGGTAGGCTCTATGGTTGTCTATGAGAAAGGAAAACCAAAGCGGAATGATTACAGAAAGTTCAAAATCAAGAGCGTGAAAGGACCGGATGATTATGCGAGTATGAGAGAAGTTCTTACGCGTCGTTTTACACATGGATTAAAAGAACGTGAGGAGAATGCGGAAGCTGGGAAATTTACAACATTTCCGGATTTAATTCTGATGGATGGAGGCCGTGGACAGGTAAATATTGCATTGCAGGTGCTTGATGAGTTGAAGCTGAATATTCCGGTCTGTGGTATGGTGAAAGATGATAATCATAGAACAAGAGGATTATATTATAATAATGTGGAAATTCCGATTGACCGCAATTCAGAAGCATTTAAACTGATCACAAGAATTCAGGATGAAGCCCATCGGTTTGCAATCGAGTTCCACAGGCAGCTGCGTGGCAAAGGGCAGGTACATTCCGTTTTGGATGATATTGAAGGAATTGGTCCGGCCAGAAGAAAGGCATTGATGCGGCATTATCTGAGCCTGGATGCAATTCGGAGCGCAACAGTAGAAGAACTGGCGCAGCTTCCGTCAATGAATGAGAAGGCAGCAGAATCGGTTTATCAATTCTTTCATGATTAAGGGTTTTATCGAAAAGAAAATCATGATATACTTATGTACAGGCGATGGGACATGTAGGGAAATGTTGGATTTATGCGAGCAGTAAGTATCATATATCTCTTGAGCTTATCAAGGCAGCATGTCTGAAACGAAAAGAGATACAGGAAAAGGAGATTACAAGATGAGTGGTGTGAAATTAACCGATATCGTTGAAAAGATGAATCTGAAAAATCTCACTCCGGAAGTAGATATCACAGAACGTGAAGTTCTTGTTCCGGATGTGAACAGACCGGCACTTCAGCTGGCAGGATTTTTCGATCATTTTGATCTGAATCGTGTACAGATTATAGGGAATGTAGAGTGTGCCTATCTGGAGACTTTGGAAGAAGAGAAAAGAGTTGAGATTTATCAGAAACTTCTGGAACATAAAGTACCATGTATTATTTTCAGCAATGAACTTCAGCCGGATGAAAGCTTCATTGAGATTGCTCAGAAAAATGATATTCCGGTATTCGGTACATGTAAGAAGACATCCTCCTTTATGGGAGAACTGATCCGTTGGCTGAATGTAAAACTTGCTCCGTGCATTTCCATTCATGGAGTGCTTGTTGACGTATATGGTGTCGGAGTTCTGATCATGGGAGAAAGTGGAATCGGTAAGAGCGAAGCAGCTCTTGAACTGATCAAGCGTGGACATCGTCTTGTGACGGATGATGTGGTTGAGATCCGCAAAGTCAGTGACGATACACTGGTTGGTTCTGCACCGGATATCACAAGACATTTTATCGAGCTGCGTGGTATCGGAATCGTGGATGTAAAGTCTATGTTCGGTGTACAGAGCGTAAGAGAAACACAGAATATCGATCTGGTCATTACTCTGGAAGACTGGAGCAGAGAGAAAGAATATGACAGACTTGGTCTGGAAGAGGAATATACAGAGTTCCTTGGCAACAGAGTTGTCTGCCATAATATTCCGATCCGTCCGGGACGTAATCTGGCGATCATCGTAGAATCTGCTGCAGTTAACCACAGACAGAAGCAGATGGGATACAACGCTGCACAGGAATTGTACAAACGTGTGCAGGAGAATCTGGCAAAGAGAAGAAAATAAAACAAAAGAGAAACAGAGGATGCGGTACAAATGTTACAGAGTACCGCATTCTCATGTGAAATATAAAAAGAAACGGAGATAGATTTATGAAATATTGTTTTGGTGTTGATATCGGGGGAACAACGGTTAAACTTGGTCTGTTCAGTGAGGCAGGTGCTATTGTAGAGAAATGGGAGATCGTGACAAGAACTGAGAATGAAGGTGCGGCGATTCTTCCGGATGTTGCAGAAGCAATCAATGGTAAGTTAGAGCAGCACGGCATTGAGAAAGAACAGGTTCTTGGAATCGGTGTCGGTGTGCCGGCTCCTGTTACTGTAGATGGAATTGTCAACGGTTCTGCGAATCTTGGCTGGAAATATAAGAATGCAAAGAAAGAGCTGGAAGAACTGACAGGATTGACAGCAGAGTTTGGAAATGATGCGAATGTCGCAGCACTTGGCGAGATGTGGAAAGGCGGCGGTGTTGGTTACCGCAATATGATCATGGTCACACTTGGAACAGGTGTTGGAGGTGGCATTATCATCAATGGAAAGATCCTGACGGGAGAGAACGGAGCAGGTGGAGAGATTGGTCATATGTGTGTGAATCTGGAAGAGACAGATACTTGCGGATGTGGCGGACACGGATGTCTGGAGCAGTATGCATCAGCAACAGGTATCTCTCGTCTTGCAAGAAAGAAGATGGAGCATGAGACACGTGCAACAATCCTGACAAAAGAAGATCTTTCTGCAAAAGCTGTTTTCGATGCAGTCAAAGAAGGAGACGAAGTTGCGATTGAAGTTGCGACAGAGATGGGAAATTACTTAGGACATGCAATGGCAGATATGGCAGCAGTACTGGATCCGGCTGTATTTGTAATTGGTGGCGGAGTGTCCAAAGCAGGAGAAGTTCTGCTTTCATTTATCGAAAAACCATTTATGGAAAAAGCGTTCTTTGCAAATAAGAATGTGAAGTTCAAGCTTGCTACTCTTGGAAATGATGCAGGAATCTGCGGAGCAGCTAAGCTGGTACTTGAGGATTGATAAAAGTATAACAAGTGCAGAATAAATAGTAGAAAGAAAAAAGAGGAGATTTTTACAGATGTTGGATATCTGTGAAAACCCCTCTTTTTTTGGAAAATCTATTATGCAAGCACTTTTTTGAAACTAACTTTAAAGTATATGGTTTCTGCAATCGCTGTGAGTCCCCAGGAGAAGATGTACAGCAGATACAGAGATGGGATTGTATGGAAGTAAGCAAATACCGTATAGATCCATATAATACGAAATACACAGGATCCCATGATTACAATAAATGTAGGAGCAATGCTCTTGCCGATTCCTCTGGAAGCGGCAATTGCACAGTCCATAAAGGCACTGAATGCATAGGAGAATCCCATAATCCTAATTCTATGCATACCAGCTGCGATAACGGCTGGTTCTGTGGCAAACAGAGACAAGAATGGGCGCCCAAAGAAGAAGAGTGCTCCTCCGAGAAGCAGGCCTGCACTGAAAGAATAAGTAAGTGTTACGAGATAGCATTTTTTCATTCTTTCTTTATTCCGTGTCCTGATCATACAGGCATCAGCCATAACCTTCCTGCTGCCGGCAGTATGGGCGGCACCCGATATGTACAGTATTGA
>OLFU01001705.1_pt1 | contig 20128 bp, 15 predicted proteins | sample 1605161 | NCBI WGS metagenome assembly OLFU01 (sample SAMEA3888914, study PRJEB22519) | human gut metagenome | biome: human gut; feature: human-associated habitat; material: faeces | place: Denmark | collected 2011
CCACCGCAAGCAAAATACACAGCTTCCATGTAAACAGCTTGCCCAGGGCCGCCCGGATGCCAGAGTTGGCAAGGGACAGCGGGATGGCCCCCTCCAGCACCCCCTGGGGGCAGAGGTATTTGCAGAAGAACGGGTCGCCCATGCCCACATCGTTTACCAGGAACGCCGGCAGCAGGAAAACCATCACCAGCAGGACAGCGTATTTCAGGTATGTCAGGGGCCTGAGCTTCTTTGTGGAGAGCTTCTTTGTCGGGATTTTGTGCAGCAGCTCCTGAAACCAGCCGAAGGGACACAGAAAGCCGCAGATGAAACGTCCCAGCAGCACGCCCAGCAAAATGAGAAAGCCTGTGATATAATAGGAGAAGCGGAACTTAGACGATCCCACCACCGCCTGAAAGGCCCCGATGGGGCAGGCCCCGGAGGCCGCCGGACAGGAGTAGCAGTTCAGCCCCGGCACACAGACGGTCTTCCCCGCACCCTGATACAGTCCGCCCTTGAGGAAATTCGGCAGATGCAGGTTGGTCAGCAGCGTCGCACCCGCCTGAATCCAGCCCCGGAAGCGGGACATGGTCTGTGAAACGCCTGAAAACTTTTTACCCAATGCCCACACACTCCAGACATAGTTTGATGGCTTTGCTCAGCACCGTTGCCGCCTCGCCCCGCCAGACACCGAAGCACAGCATGGCGGCTCCGGCCACCAGCAGCACGATTTGCGCCGCCGCCTTTCTTTCCCAATTCAAATATCCTCACCCTTTCTGATGTTCTGCCCCCATCATAGCGCGGGGGAGTTAAATTCTCTGTTAAGAAGGAAAAGTTAACTCGGATTTTATCCGTTTCCGCTATACTAAAGTCATATAAACCCTTACCAAGGAGGATCGATATGCGTCTTTTGGTCATTGAAGACGAGCGCGCCCTGTGCGAGACCATCGTCCGCAGTCTGCGGCATCTGGCCTACAGCGTGGATTGCTGTTATGACGGGGAAAAAGCGCTGGAACTGATCGCTGTTGAACAATACGACCTGATCTTGCTGGATCTGAATCTGCCGGGGAAGGACGGCATGACGGTGCTGCGCACCCTGCGGCAGACCGACCGGGAGACAAAGGTGCTGATCCTCTCCGCCCGGGGCGAGGTGGAGGACAAGGTGGAGGGATTGGACGCCGGGGCCAACGACTACCTGGCAAAGCCCTTTCACCTGGCCGAGCTGGAGGCCCGCATCCGCAGCCTGACCCTGCGGCAGTTCACCCAGATGGACGTGCTGCTGACCTGCGGCGGTCTGTGCTTCGACACCCGCTCCCGCGCCGCCGCCGCCAACGGGCAGCCGCTGACGCTGACCCGCAAGGAGACGGGTATTCTGGAGTACCTGATGGTGCATCAGGGGCGGCCGGTGAGTCAGGAGGAGCTGATGGACCACGTCTGGGACAACAGCGTGGACAGCTTCAGCAACTCCATCCGGGTCCACATCTCCGCTCTGCGGAAAAAGCTCCGTGCAGCGCTGGGCTATGACCCCATCCGCAACCGCATCGGTGAGGGCTATCTGATGGGAGGCGAGGAGGGATGAATCGCCTGTCCCTGCAGTGGCGCATCACGCTGATGACCGTCCTGCTCATCGGCATCACCTGCGTCGCCATGAATCTGCTGCTGTGCTATTCCGGCGTGTACTATATGGACACCATTGTGGACACCTTGCAGGGCGGCCCCCTTGTGGTTCAGGGGGAGGCAGCGGCGAGCTTTGACCCGCAGCTCCTCACCCCCGATGACGGCCTGACCATCATCGTTGACGGGGCGCAGGGGCGCTTTCGGGCGACCAACTGGTATATCACCGCGGCGGTGACGGCACTGAGCGGCATCCTGGCCTATTTCGTCAGTGGGCACGCCCTAAAGCCCCTGCGCAGCTTTGCCGCACAGGTGGAGAAGGTACAGCTGAACAATCTGGCGGATATGGAGATCAACGAGGATGTCCTTTCGGAGTTCCGGCAGCTGAGCCGCTCCTTCAACCAGATGCTGCAGCGGCTGAACAACGCCTTCGCCGCCCAGCGGCAGTTCACCGGCAACGCCGCCCACGAGCTGCGCACCCCGCTGGCGCTGATGCAGGCGCGGTTGGAGCTGTTTTCCGCGGAGCATCCCGACGTACCTCCAGAGACGGCGGAGTTTCTCGCCCTGCTGCGGGAGCAGACAGAGCGGCTGACCCAGATGACCAAGACCCTGCTGGAGATGAGCAATCTGCGGCAGGTGGCCCGGAACGAGCACATCCAGCTTGCACCCATGATCGAGGAGATCTTCACAGACCTGGCCCCGCTGGCGGAGAAGCGGAATATTGTGCTGGCGGCGGAGGGAGACGGGAGCATGACCGGCAGCGACGCGCTGATCTACCGTCTGCTCTTCAATCTGACGGAGAACGCCGTGAAATACAACCGCCCCGGCGGCTCTGTGCAGGTCACTGTCACCCAGGAGACGGAAAAGCTCCTGATCCGTGTTTCCGATACCGGCTGCGGCATCCCGGCGGAATATCAGCAGAGCATCTTCCAACCCTTTTTCCGTATCGACAAGTCCCGCAGCCGGGAGTACGGCGGCGCGGGGCTGGGGCTCTCGCTGGTATGGGAGATCGTGGGCCTCCACGGCGGCTCTGTCCGGGTGGAGGACAGCGGTGAGAGGGGAACCACCATCGCCGTGGAGCTTCCGGCGCAATAAATTTCCGGGCAGGCCCCGTCTCGGCTCTGCCCGGAACAGCATCTCCCCGGCCCGCCCGACTCGCGCTGACATTCCCATCCGCGTTCAACCAAACAATTCATGCTCGGAGGTGTACCCCATGACCCATTCCCAGTATTATCACTCCCCCCTGGGCAGCATCCTGATTGCTGCCGACGAGGTCGGCCTCACCGGCCTGTGGTTCCACGGACAGAAGTATTCCGCCGATACCCTCCCCCAGGAGCATATCCAGAAGGAGACCGCCACTCTGGCAGAGGTCAAGCGGTGGCTGGATATCTATTTCTCCGGCAGAGAACCTGATTTTCTGCCGCCCCTCCACCCCCTGGGCACTCCCTTCCGTCGGGCGGTGTGGGAGCTGCTGCTGCAGATCCCCTATGGCCGCACCGTCACCTATGGCGAGCTGGCCCGGCGCTTGGCGGCCAAACAGGGGCTGGTTCATATGTCCGCCCAGGCCGTGGGCGGCGCGGTGGGGCACAACCCCATCTCCATCCTCATTCCCTGCCACCGAGTGGTGGGCTCCGGGGGCAGTCTCACCGGCTATGCCGGGGGCATCGACAAAAAAATCCGTCTGCTGGAGTTGGAAGGAACGGATATGGCCGGTCTGTTTCTGCCAAAGCCCGGCACCGCCCTTTCATATTCAGACGCTGCTCCTCCTCTCTGGAGCCTGAGACATCCTGGTATGCCCCCGGAAACAGCCCAAGGGCCGCTGCAAAAACAGCGGCCCTTGGGCTTTGCTTTCTTTCTGTTATCTCTGCACCCGGCCGGAGCCGTCCCCGGCCACCAGGCGCTTGACCTCGTCGGCGGTGGACAGGTTAAAGTCCATCTCCATGGTCTGCTTCAGACAGGAGGCCGCAGCGGCGTACTCGATGGTCTCCTGGGGTCCGTAGCCGTTCATCACGCCGTACAGCAGCCCGGCGGTGAAGGAGTCGCCGCCGCCCACCCGGTCCACCAGGTGGACCATGTACTGGCGGGAGAAATAGGGCTGGCCGCCGGTGTACAGCATGGCGCTCCACTCGTTGTCCGAGGCGCTGATGCTCCGCCGCAGGGTGACGGCCACCATCTTGGTGCCATAGGTCTGGCAGATCTGCTCGGCCACATCCACATAGCCCTCCCGGTTCAGCTTGCCCTGGGTCACGTCGGTATCCCGGGCCTTGATGCCCAGGACCTTTTCCGCGTCCTCCTCGTTGGCCACCAGAATGTCGATGTAGGGCATCAGCTGGGTCATGCAGGCCTTGGCCTCCGCCTCGGTCCACAGGTTCTTGCGATAGTTCAGGTCGCAGCTGATGGTCAGCCCCATCTCCTTGGCCTTTTTGCAGGCCTGGATGCACACCTGGGGGATGGTCTTGCTCAGGGCGGGGGTGATGCCCGTCATGTGGAAGTTGCTGGCCCCGGCAAAGATGGCCTCCCAGTCAAAGTCCTCATAGGAGCACTGGGCGATGGAGGAGTATTTCCGGTCGTACACCACCTTAGAGGGCCGCTGAGAGGCCCCCTTCTCCACATAGAACACGCCCATGCGCTCGCCGCCATAGGCGATGTGTCCGGTGCCCACGCCGAACTTGCGCAGCTGGGCCACGCCGGCGGCGGCGATGTCGTTTTCGGGCAGACGGGTGACAAAGTCGGTGTCCATGCCCATCATGGCCAGGGAGACGCACACGTTGGCCTCCGCCCCGGTGTAGTTGACCAGAAAGCGGTCCGCCTGGAGAAAGCGCAGATAGCCCTCCGGGTTCAGTCGGAGCATATAGTCTCCGAAGCCTACCATTTTTTTCATTTCGCTCATCTCTCCTTATTTCACGATGCCGTCGTACAGTCCCTGCACCAGCAGCATCCCGGCGGTGGCCCCCTGGTCCTCGGTGCCCAGGGCCTTGGCGGCGAACACCGCCGCCTTGCCATACTTGGGCTTCATGTCCTTGGTGGCCTCCAGTCCGGCCTTGGCCCCCTCCAGGGCGGCCTTGGCGGTGTCAGCCAGACCGGCCCCGGCAGCGGCGGCCTTCTCCGCCGCCTCCGCGGCGGGGTGGATCGCATCCAGCACGGTGCGGTCGCCGGGGGCGCACTTGCCCCGCTTGATGATGCCGTCGGCAAAGCCCCGGAGGAATGCCGCATAACCTGCCGCGTCCACCGTCTCCTTGCCCACCAGGCGCTTGCCGCCCTCCATCCAGCCGGAGGACATGAGCGTGCCCATGGTGGAGGGCACCACACTGGACATCTTTATGCCGGACTTGGACAGCCGCTTGCCCATATCCGCCTCTTCCAGACCGGCATAGAGCTCGGGCAGGGCGCAGTAGCCCTTCTTCATGGTCAGGCCCAGATCGCCGTCGCCCATGCGGGCGTCCATCTCACACAGGTGGTCGGCGTTGTCCGTCATCACCCGGGCCACAGACTGGAGGATGGCAGTCCAGTCGCTGCTTTTGATCTCGTTCATGCGATGCGCTTCCTTTCCTGCTGCTCCCGCTTACTTCTGGCAATAGAAGGGGGTGGCCACGGGCATATCCAGCATGGCCCGGGTCTCGTCGTCCAGCTTCATGATGGAGATGGACGCACCCGCCATCTCCATGGAGGTGGCAAACTCGCCCACAAAGGTGCGGTAGATGCGGATGCCCTTGTCCTCCAGCCGCTGGGACACGCTGTTGGACAGGATGTACAGCTCCTCGGCAGAGGTGGCGCCCAGGCCGTTGATGAGCAGGGCCACCTCCTCCCCCGCCGCCACGGGCATATCGTTCAGCAGGGTGTTCAAAGACTCCTCGGCCAGCTCGTCGGCGGTCTTCACCGGGCCGTTCCACACGCCGGGCTCCCCGTGGATGCCCATGCCCATGGCCATCTCGTTCTCCCCCAGGGTAAAGTTGGCGTGGCCGATCTCGGGGATGACGCAGGGGGTCAGGGCAAAGCCCACGGTGCGGGTGTTGTCCTTGGCCTTCTGGGCGGCAGCCAGCACCTCGTCCAGGGTGCCCATCTGGGCGGCCTTGGCCCCGGCGCACTTATACATGAAGAAGATACCGGCCACGCCCCGGCGGGCGTTCACGTCCGCATTGGAGTTCACGTCGTCCGCACCCACGATGGAGGCGGTCTTGATGTCGTCCATGTCGCACATCTCGGCGGCCATGTCAAAGTTCATGATATCGCCGGTGTAGTTGCCATAGAGATAGAGCACGCCGGCCCCCGCCTCCACGGCCTTGCTGATCTCATAGATCTGCTCGGCGCTGGGGGACTGGAACACGCTGCCCACGGCGCAGCCGTCCAGCAGGTTCTCCCCCACATAGCCCAGGAACAGGGGCAGGTGGCCCGTGCCGCCGCCGGTGATGATGGCGACCTTACCGGGGACCTTCTTCTTGGTGCAGTAGCAGCGCAGATCGCCGTTCACATAGCCCACCTGATCCCCGTGGGCCCGATAGATGCCCTGGAGCATATCGTCGGTATACTGAGCGGGATCGTTGATGATCTTTTTCATGGGAACTCCTCCTATGCCAAATTTCAGACGTTTAAGACTTTTTTACAATGTGGACCGCAAAGCCGCCCACTTCCTCTTCCAGATAGACGGCCACCAGCTCGCCCTTGGCGTTCACGTTTTTGAACTCCTCCCGGGTGGCGATGCCGTGGGCCCGGAAATAGGCCAGGGCCCGGCGCATGGACAGGGTGAATACACCGATGTGGCCGAACCTTCCGGGGAAGCGCTGGTTGCAGCACTCCACATAGGTGGCCGCGAAGTTGGAGCGCCCCCCCTCCTTCACCGGCCAGCCGAGGCAGCGGTTGAACCACTCTGCGGCGCCCAGGCCCTCGTCCTTGCTCTCGCCGTTGATGCCCACATGGGCCAGGGTAAAGCCCAGGGACTTGTCCACCGCCTTTTTGCACAGGGCCGTGATGCCCGCCCAGTCCTGGGCATCCACCATGGCGGAGGGGGCCATAAAGCTGCCGCCCACGGCGGCGATCTTGTCGCTGGAGAGATAGTTCTCCAGGTTGTCCATGGTGATCCCGGCGGTAGGGATGAACTGGATGTTGCCATAGGGGCCGCACAGCTGCTTGATGGTGGCCATGCCGTTCATGGCCTCAGAGGGGAAGAACTTAAAGGTGGTCAGGCCCAGCGCCAGCCCCGCCTCGATCTCGGTGGGGGTGATGCAGCCGGGGACCACGGGCAGGCCCAGCTCCTGGCAGCGCTTCACCACGGCGGGATTGAAGCCGGGGGCGACGATAAAGTCCGCTCCGGCGGCCTTGGCCTGATCCACCTGCTCGGTGTGCAGGATGGTCCCCGCACCCACCAGCATGTCCGGGTCGGCGGCCTTGATGGCCTTCAGGCAGTCCATGGCCAGGGGGGCCCGCATGGTCACCTCCAGCAGGGGCAGTCCCCCCGCTCTCAGGGCGGCGGCCACCTGGGGGGCGGTCTCCGGGTCTTTCAGTCCCAATACGGGGATAATGCCGTGGTCCTTGATCACAGATAATGCGTCCATACAAATTGCTCCTTTCAAACAGCCGTCTGCGGGCTCCCCACAACACGGCAGCCCGCAGACGAACAAGAGAACATTACTTCGCCTGGGCGGCGGCCTTCTTCTTGGCCATCGCGGCCTTGAGCACCGGCCAGCAGAAGGTGAGCACAATGGCGATGAACAGCACGCAGGACACGGGGCGGGTGACAAAGGTCGCCCAGCTGCCGTGGCTCATCACCAGGGCCCGGCGCATGTTGGACTCCAGCATGGAGCCCAGCAGCAGGCCCAGCACAAAGGGGCCGTTGGGGAACTTGAACACCTTCAGGAAGAAGCCCAGCACACCGGCGGCGAACATGACGCCCACGTCGAAGAAAGTGTTGTTCAGGGCGAAGGAGCCCACCACGCACAGGATGCACACGGCGGTCCACACCGTGGGCTGAGACACGTTCAGCACCTTGGCGGAAATTTTGGCGGTGGCCAGACCGAAGATGAGGAATACCACGTTGGCCAGCAGCATCAGGATCATGATGGTGGCGGTGAAAGTGACGTTCTCGGTGAACATCTTGATGCCGGGCTGCATGCCGTACATGGTCAGGGAGCCGATCAGGATGGCGGTGACCGCATCGCCGGGGATGCCCAGGGTCATCATGGTGGTCATAGCGCCGCCGATCACCGCATTATTGGCGGAGGAAGCCACAGCCAGGCCCTCCAGAGAGCCCTTGCCGTACTCCTCGGGGTGTTTGCTCATCTTCTTGGCGTTGCCCCAGGAGATGATGGAGGCGATGTCGCCGCCGGCGGCGGGGATGGCACCGATGACCGTGCCCTCAACGGCACCGATCAGGGTGGGGATGGCCAGTTCCTTGGCCTGCTTGGCGGTGGGCAGCACCCGGCCCAGGGACAGGTTGACCTTGCGGGCCTCCAGCTCCGCCTCCTGCTCGGCCTTGCGGAAGGTGTAGATCTGATAGAACACCTCACCGATGCCGAACATGCCGATCATCACGGGGATGAAGGAGATGCCGCCCAGCAGGGCCGTCTGGCCGAAGGTGAATCGTCTGATGGACAGGATGGGGTCCAGGCCCACGCAGGAGAGCAGGATGCCCGCCAGGCCCAGGATCAGGCCCTTCAGCACGCTTCCGTCAGACACGGCCACCATCATGGACAGGCCGAACAGGGCCAGCATGCAGTACTCCGGGGCGTTGAAGGAGATGGTGAACCGGGCGATGGGGGTGGAGAACAGGATCAGGCAGAAGGTGGAGAAAACACCTCCAATGAAGGAATAGATCACGTTGATGCCCAGGGCCAGTCCGCCCTTGCCCTGCCGGTACAGGTTGTAGCCGTCAAAGGCCTGACAGATGGAGGCGGGGGTGCCGGGGGTGTTCACCAGAATGGCGGAGATGCCTCCGGCGAAAATGGCGGCGTTCCACAGGCCCATCAGCATGGCAAAGCCGTCGGAGGGCGCAAACCAGAAGGTGATGGGAGTCATGATGGCAATACCCATGGTGGCCGACAGGCCGGGCAGAGCGCCGATGATGGTGCCGATGCACACACCAATGGCCAGAAACAGCAGGACTGAGGGTTGTAGGCACGATTGCAGTGCACTGAACCAAACGTCAGCAGTCATTGAACTTCATCTCCTTTAACGATTGAACTGGACGGAAAATCCGACCACAAACGCGGCGTAGATAAACGCAGTGAAAACCACGGTATAGATGATGTTATACTTCAGCTTCCGGCCAAACACTGCGTTCAGCCCAAAGCAGACCAGCGCGACACAGACGATAAACTGATGGGTCGTGCGCCACAGGATGAAAAACACGATCATGCTCAGAGCGGCCAGCCCCAAGCGCTTTAAGTTGAATTTGATCTCAGGGTCCACCTGAAAATACTGTACGCTGCCCTTTTGCAGCAGCCCGCGGATAAACAAAATGGTGCCCAGGATGCCCACGGCAAAGCCCAGCAGCACCGGGAAGAAGCCCGCACCGGGCACGCCGTCCGAGGACTGGGCGTTCCAGCGCATGGTGTCCTCCAACAGGACGTAGATGGCAACGGAATAACCGAACACGGCCGTAATGAGGCCGGGGATCGTATCGCCTTTATGCATGGGGAAACCTCCTAACTCATGGTAGAAGAAAGCCGCGCTCACGCCCGAGGGCCTGAGCGCGGCTTTGGTCGTTCATTTAGGCAATGCCAAGTTCAGGGATCAGTTCGCTGTAGTAAGCCAGTTCCTCAGAGGCCTTCTGGTCCATGTCAGAGCCGCTCAGATAGGCGTGCTCATAGCCCCGGTCGGCCAGGGTCTTCTTCACGGAGTCAGAGTTGATGGCGGTCTCGGAGGCCTTCTCCAGGATGTCGATCACAGCCTGAGGGGTGTCCTTGGGAACAGCGAAGCCGCCCCAGCCCTGGATGGTGATGTCGATGCCCAGCTCCTGGGCGGTGGGCACGTCGGGAACCACAGAGGAGCGGCTCTCGCCCAGGACGCACAGGACCTTGAAGTCGCCGGAGTCCACGTTGTTCTTCACCTCAGAGGGGCTGACGGTGACGGCCTGGATGTTGCCGCCCAGCAGGGCAGCCACAGCGGGGGCAGCGCCGTCGAAGGGCACGTGGGTGAACTGAACGCCGCACTCCTTCTCAATAGAGGCAGCGGCGATGTGCCAGATGGAGCCGGTGCCGGAGTTGCCCACCTGGATCTCGCCGGGGTGCTCCTTGGCGTAGTTGACGAAGTCCTCGAAGGTGTCCCAGGGGGCATCGGCCCGGACGGTGACAGCGGCGGGGATGGTCATGGCACGGCCAATGAAGCGGAAGTCATCGGTGGACAGGTCGGTGAAGCCCAGGGCCTTCAGCATGGTGGACTCCACGGGCATGTAGGCGATGGTGTAGCCGTCGGGGTTGGAGTTGCGCACCTGCTCCAGGCCGATGGCGCCGGAAGCACCGGTGACGTTGGAGACCACGATGCTGGTGCCCAGGGACTGCTCCAGCTCAGAGGCATAGATGCGGGCCACGGTGTCGGATGCGCCGCCGGCGGAATAGGGCACGATCAGGGACACCTGCTTGTTGCCGGGGAAGTCCACGGTCTCGGCGCTGCTGGAGCCGCCGGAGCTGGCGCTGCCGCTGGCAGCGGGGGTCTTGCTTCCGCCGCAGGCGACCAGAGTCAGGCTCATGGCAGCGGCAAGGGCAAGGGCTAAGATTTTTTTCATTTCTTATATCCTTCTTTCCTTGATTTATTTCACGCCGTTCAGCGTTGAAACACAAATTAAGTAAAGGCTTACAGGTAGGGGGCCACGGTCTCCTTCAGCTTGGCCACGTCGGCCTCATCCAGGTCCATCAGGGGCTTTCTCATGTGGCCGCCGGGGACGCCCCGGAAGGTGAGGATGTTCTTGAAGATAGACATATCGCCGCCGAACTGCATGACCTTCACCAGCTTGGTGGCCTCCACCTGGGCCTTGCGGGCGGCGGCCAGGTCTCCGGACTGGAAGGCCTTGTACACGTTCACAAACGCCTCGGGGAAGGGGCCAGAGCAGCCGGACACCACGCCGTCGCAGCCACAGGCCAGACAGGGCAGGAACAGGTCGTCCGCACCGGGCACCACGGAGAAGTTGCCGCCCCGCACCTGGAGATAGTCGTTGATGCGGCGCATATCCGCAAAGCTGTACTTCACGCCCACCACGTTCTTGCACGCGGCAGCGATCTTCTCCATGGTCTCGGCGGACACGTCGTTGTGCGCCAGCTGGGGGATCACATAGACATAGACGGGGAAGTCCTCGGGCAGGGCGGCGCACACCGTCTTGTAGTACTCCACCATGGCCTTCTCGTCCACCGTGAAATAGCTGGGCGTGACTACGCCCACACCGTCAGCGCCGATCTTCTGGGCGTGCTGGGCCAGTCGGATGGTCTCGTCCTGGTCCATGGCACCCACGTGGATGAACACGGTGACGCGCCCGGCGGCCTTCTTTACCACCGTCTCGGCCACCAGTTCCCGCTCCTCGGCACTCATGAGATACATCTCGCCGGTGGTACCGCAGGGATACAGACACTGCACGCCCTTCTGGATCAGGTACTCCGTCTGCGCCTCCAGCGCAGCGACATCCACCTTGTTGTCCGCGGTGAAGGGAGTGGTCATAGCAGTGATCACGCCGTACAACTTTTTCATTGGAAGCTCCTCCTTCGTTCCCCGGCGTTTGTTCAGTATTACTGAATTATCGTTCGGGTAAACCGTTTTTTCAAGCGCATTTTAGCACGACCGTCTGAGTATGTCAACAGCTTTTTCCCATTTTGTACAACATCTACACAAGTTTTTTATTCCCTGTTGACATTCCGACGAATGCACGGTAGTATAGCAACTGTATTACTGTGTCTGTGTTTTGTCCGCTCTTCCCGGCATGGCAGACTGTGTTTGAATTTGAAGAGAAGGATCGTTGTACCATGTCTGATAAACGAGAAAGCGTATCATCCCCAGCCGGAGCCAGAGTCACCGCCACCGCCAAGGCTCTGCGGGTGCTGGACTGCTTCACCCCCACCCAGCCGGAGCTCTCCCTGGCCCAGATCAGCCGCATTCTGAATATGCCCAAGAGCACCCTGCTCAACCAGCTGCGCACGCTGGAGGAGGCGGGCTTTTTGGGCAAGAGCCCGGAGAATCAGACCTACCGCCTGGGCCATAAGATCATGGAGCTGAGCTATTGCGCCCACGCGGCCATGCCCGTCATCCAATACGCTGTGCCGGTGATGGAGGACCTTCAGGTGTCCACCGGAGAGATCATCTACCTCACCTCCCACATCGGGGGACAGGTGTTCTATCTGGAGTGCGTCTACCCCAGCCGCCGCTCGGTGTCCTATTCTGTATCAGGCAAGACCCTGCCCATGCACTGCACCGGCTGCGGCAAGGCCATGCTCAGCCAGATGCCCACCGACCAGGTGGAGGCCATCATCCAAAAACATGGCCTGCCCTCCTTCACCCAGAACACCATCACCGACCACGATGCCCTGATGGAACAGCTGGCGGTCTGCCGCCGCCGGGGCTATGCCCTGGATAACGAGGAGGAGACCATGGGGGTCAAGTGTGTGGCCATGGCCATCCGCACCAGCCGTGGGGACGTGGCCGGGGCCCTGAGCATCTCCGGCTCTACTCTGTCCATCCGAAACGAGAATATCCCCCAGTATGCCGAGCTTCTCTCCCGGGCCTGCAACTCCCTGTCCCCCTATGCCCGGATGATGCCCGCTATTTTGTATCAGAACCAAAACACATTGTAACGCCCGTCCCAGGGCGAAAAAGCGCGGATACGGCCTGACAACGCAGCGCCGTATCCGCCCTCGCATATATCGGCAGCCCCCCTCAGCCTACGGGCCGAGGGGGGCTTATTTTGGCGATTTTATCCTTCCGTCTGCTTTACCATCTGGTCAAGGCGGGCCATCATAGCGGCCACTTCGGCCCGGGTGGCAACGCCCTGGGGGTCCATGATGCCGTCGCCCTTGCCGCTGAGCAGACCCACGGCATTGGCCCAGGACATGGCCTCCTGGGCATAGGCGCTGATCTGGTCTGCGTCCGCAAAGCCGCTCAGGTCGGCCCGCTCCGGGGTCTCCAGCCCCAAGTACTGGGCATAGCGCATCATAATGACTGCCAGCTGATCCCGCTGCACGTCCTCGTCAGGACCGAATTTGCCCTGGCCGAAGCCGGAGATGATCTGGTTCTGAGATGCCCAGCAGGTGGCCTTGGCGTAGTAAGCGCCCTCCTCCACGTCGGAGAACACGCAGCCCTCAAACACAGGCTTGCCGCACATGCCATGGAGGACGGTCACGATCATCCCCCGGGAGGTGTTGGCATAGGGGGAGAAGGTGGTGGCGGAGGTGCCCGCCATCAGGCCGTTCTGATAGACATACTTCACCGCATCCACGAACCAGGCGCCCTGGGGCACGTCCTCAAAGGGCTGGCCCTCCGCCGCCTGGATGATCTTCACGAAGGAGCCGCTGACCCGGGCCCCGCCGGTGGGCATGACAAAGGTATACTTGCCGCCGCCGATGTCCGTCAGGGTCAGGTCATCGCCGTTCTTGCCGGTGGCAGTGAGTTTGTCCAGACGATAGCCAGCATCGGGGGTGACGGTCACGGTGACCAGCTTGCCCTTGGCCGCCGTCTTGGGCGTGACGGTGATGGTCCCGTTGGGGGCCTGGCTCACGCCGGCGTCAAAGCCCTTGGAGGTGCCGGAGGAGGAACCGCCGCCGCCACCACCGGAGGAGCCGCCGCCCTTATAACTGATCCTATAGTTCTGGCTGGCGCGCTTCACGGTGTTGGTGTCGCTCTTGTTGGTGCGGAACTCGGCAGACAGGGTGTGGGTGCCGCTGCCCTTCTTGGCCAGCGTCTGGCCCCGGACCGTGATCTTGGTGCTGCCGGATTCAGCGTCATAGTCGGTCCCCTGGACCAGCTCCTCGCCGTCCAGGAAGAACTTCACGAACTCTACCAGCTCGCCGTTAGACCGGAAAATCTGATCTGCCGTGATATGCGTGCCCGCATTATCTGTAACTTCGATCACATCGGGCACCCGGTCCAACAGCTGATAGCCTTCATCGGTGGCTGCGTCCACGTTGGCATCGGTGTTGTCCAGGATGGTAATGGTAAAGGTCTTGGAATCGCTGAGGGTTTCGTCCTTGGTATAGGCCGCCTTCACGGTGAAGGTATACTCCCCCGCCTTGGTGGGCATGCCATACAGCTTGCCGTTGGGGAACAGGGTCACACCGTCGGGCAGTGCGCCGCTGGTAACGGAAAAGGCGATGGCGTCAGACGCATCCATACTGTTAGTCTGAATGACGCTGTTGTAGGGGACGTACTTTACGCCGTTCACGATGGAGTTGGTGGTGATCTTGATGGGACCGGAGGTACCGGTCAGCTTGATGCGGACCTCTTTCCCATCCTGTCCGTCGCCATAGCCAATGACCAGCGTACCGGAGATGGGACCCTGGCTGTCCTCCGTGGGCACCAGGCGGACCTTCGCCACGTTGGACAGCTCGCCATAGTAGACATAGCTTCCATCCGGGGCCGTATCGGACACGCTGTCAAATGCGCCCAGGACCCGGTTTTCCGCAGGTGCGTCCTCCCGCACCGTCCAATAGTTATCCAGAGCCACGTTTTCTGCGTTTTCCAGCTTCACATATACGCCGGTCATATTCTGGTCGCCGATATTGGCAAAGAACACGTCGTGGTGATAGTCATACTCAGCGGTGAGGTATACCTCACGCACCGGCAGGCCGGTCTCCTCGTCCACCCGGTCCGGGTCGTTGGCCGCATTGACAAACAGCTTGGGGCCGCCGGTCTGCTGGGTCAGGAAGGTCACCCAATAGTTTTTCAGGTGGCCCTTGCTCTCGGCGGCAGCGGAATAGTGTACCGGCTCTCCACTCTTAAAGGGAATTGCGGTCTCGTCGCTCTTCTGTTCCGTGCCGCTGGCCTGGTCCAGACCGGCGTACATGGTCACCAGGTCCCCGGTGTAGAAGCGGGGAACAATATTCTCCGCTTCCACCGGGTCTTTCTTACTGTTCAGCAGAAACACAGTCTGATAACCCTTGTAGTAGTAGCTGTCATCGCCATAAGGCATGACCCAATACTTCAGGCTCTCTTTCCCGCTCTCTGTCTGCTTCCCGGCAGACAGCATGCGGAAATAGGTGTCCTGAGAATCAGGGCGGGGGGCATTGGGTAATTTTGCTGTTTCTTCTTTCGCCCGGACGATTATCTTTTTCTGACAAACCTGGCCGTCCGTTGTCAGGACAGAGAAGAGCACACCGCCACTGTAATCGGCGGGGAAGCCTACATCGGAAGAAAACAGCTGAGCCTTAATGTCAGGCTGGGCCTGGATTGCTTCCGCCGTTTTAAAATCCCCCACGGCGGCCCACTGCACAAACCGCATTCCACAGGGGTCGGACTGATCATAGCTCTTATCTGCGGGATTGTATGCCCCCATCCGCAAATAATAGGTCTGATTGGCAGTGTAGGGGGCAGTCACCGTCTTGATGTCCGTCTGCATGTCCAGGTCATAATCCCACTCGGAAGAACTATTTCCGGGGACCTCGATGTAGTGACCTTCTCCGTCTGTTACCGCAAACTGATAAGGGTACACGTTTATCTCGTCCTGATACATGTACAAATTTATAGCCTGGGTATAGACCACGGCATCGGCCCGCTTCAGCACCACCGTCACCGTGGGAAGGCCCTGATAATTGTCCCGATAGCTATAATCCGCCAGGTGGCCGCCTGTGGTCAGATCCTGGGCCCAGAGGTCGGTGACTACAGCGGCGTTGGCCGCAATGGCCTCCTCCTCAGAGGCATATGCGCCCTCGTACACGGTGGCCGTTAAGTCGTTGTTCTTATTGAATTTATCCGCCACATTCAGGCTGAGGTAGGCCTTCTCCCCGTCCTTCCAGTCAGAGGGATCGACACCAATTTCCAGAATATTCTGTCCTCTTCGTTCCCATAAATAGGTATCATACACCTGGATAGTGGTGCGATTTTCAGAAATGGCCGTGGGAACCAGGATATCTTCCGCCGGTGTGATCTGCGCATCGACACGATAGCGGACATTGCTAGTGTCCAGCTGGTCGTTAGTTCCCACGATAATCTCCGCATATTGACTGCTACTATGTTTATTGTCGGGAGACAGGGCAATGGTCCCGGCTTCCCGGCTGACGACGGTATAATCGTCGCTGTTAGAGCCCTTGGCCCACACCGCAAAATCGCCGGTCGCATTCTGTTTGCTGAACACTGTGTTGATCTCCACCGCCTTTAGCTCATCGGGCAGCAGACCCTCCAGGTTCACGTCGAGTCTTACTTCTTTCAGGGGCAGCAGGCTCACGGGGTCCACGCTGTAGCCCTCGTTGGTGAATTCCTTCTCCTCCGGGTAGACCACAGCGGTCTTGCCCCCCGCCGTGAAAGTCATTTCGGTGATGGCCGCCGGGTCGGACACACTACTCTCCACCGAGAAGGTATGCCCCCCCACGTCCACCGTGTCCTCCGGGTCCATGAACCACACCTGCTGGGTCTGGCCGTCGTGGGTGAACTGGACCTCATAGGGGAAAAAGGCATCGGGCTCCAGCTCCAGGGTATAGCTGCCGTCGGCCTGGAACAGGTCATAGGGCTCCTGTCCCTCCTCGGCCCGGGCCTGGTCGGTGCCCACGGTGACATCCATGGTCCCCAGGTTAAAGACCACCTCGTCATCTGGCTCCGGTTCGCGCTCCGCCGCCCATGTCGACACGGGCAGCACCGAGAGCAGCATGGCCGCCGTCAGTACCATGGCCAGGCTTTTTTTCCATTTGCTCATTTGATCTCCTCCTTCAAACTGTTTTCTGCAAGGCCGAGCAGCTCTTGCAGGGACTAAATGCGGCTTTCCCGCAGTGTTCCCATCTTGTCGTCAAAGACCAGTTTCCCCTCCGGCGTGATGTCACACAGCCGGGGCAGGTCGGCCAGCACCTGACAGTTCCCGTCCAGCAGTAGGCCGTACCGGTCCCCCTGGGCGGAGATGTACTCCGTGATGATATAGTCCCCCACCTGGGTCACATAGGTGAGATAGGCATCCGGCTCCAGCCGGGTCACCAGTTTCCCCGTCTCCCGGTCATAGACCTCCGGGGTGCCGTGCAGCGGGGAGGTGATCTTGAACCGGTCTGTGAAAAACTCCTCATACTGGTCGCCGCTGGGGACGGGACCCTGTTCCTCCCCCATCAGGCTGCCGTCGGCAGCGGAATAGCGGCGGACCAGGCCGTCGTTATAGACCACCTCCAGCCAGCTGTCCCCGTTCTCCCGGCGGAACTGCTGGTCATAGACCTGCTGGGCCTCCGGGATGGTCACGTCGGTCAGCACAGAGCCGTCCGCCCTGCAGAGGCGGAAGGCATCATACCGGAAGAGCATCACCGTCTTGCCGTCGGCGCTGAGCCGGGCCTCGTCATGGGCAAAGGCCGGGTCATAGGTGACCAGGGCGGGGTGTTCCTCCCGCTCCATCAGCCGCAGGGCGGGCACGTCCCGGCTGGCCGCCAGGGTCCGCCCTCCGGCCAGAGCCAGAAAGTCCCCCCGGTCCCCGCCGTCTGACCGGCCCAGTTCCACGGCCTGGTTGTTGAAGACCCTCACGCCGTCTTCGGTAGCCACCACGGAGCCCTCCGCCCCGTGGACAAAGGCATCGATGTCCTTTTCCGTATATGCCAGCTCCGTCTGCACCCCGGTCTCCGGGTCCAGTCGCACCAGCACATTGTCCTGGGAGACATAGATGCCGCTCTCGTCCGCCTGGACGTGGAAGGGGGTCTGATCGGCAAAGGCGCCGGTCTGCTCCCCCGCCGCCGTATCGATGACAGCGCAGACAGAGTCCCCGCCATCCGTGGCCGCAAAGGCAAAATACTTGCCATAAAAGCCGCCCTCAAAGTGGGTGTAGTCCGAGCCGTCAAACAGCTGGATATCCCCGTCTCCCCCGGTGGTGTCGAACAGCTCCAGGCCGCCATCTGCAAAGCTGACGGCCAGCAGGCTCCCGTCGCCGTTCAGGGTCAGCAGGGCATCCTCCGGGTCGGCAAAACCGTCGTTCACCGTCACCGCCTGCCGCCTTCCGTTAAAGTCGACCACAGCCCGCTGACTGCCGTCGGCGGCATACACGACGGCCCGGCTCTCCTCTTTATATACGGCGGCCACGGTGGAGCCGTCGGCGGAGCGGGCAATGGCGGTGGCCGGCTGGCCGGACCAGAGCGCCCGGTCCTCCGCCAGGCTGTAACAGGTCAGCGCCCCAGGCCCGGCGTAGACCAGGGTGTCCTCGTCCAGAAACAGGGCATCGGACAGGGCGGAGTTCTCCGTCTCCAGCTCCGCCAGCTGCGCCCCGGTCTGCGGGTCGTATACGCACACCTTGCCCTGAAGCACCGCCGCCGCCCGGGTCCCCTCCGGGGACAGGGTCGCTTTCAGGGGCTCGCTGGTCAGGGGGATGGACCGGCTGGCCCGGTATCCGTCGGTCAGGTCATAGACTCCCAGGGCCTTGGCCAGGGCCCGCTGGGCCTGTGGGGTGTCGTCCGGGTCCAGCAGCCCCCGCTTCTGGGGCAGGGCCTGCAGGGCGTATTGGATGGCACCCGTCACGTCCCCCCGCTCCAGTGCGTCGGCGGAGAATCCCGCCAGGGCCAGGGCGTTCTGGGTCCGTTCCATCTGCTTGAGTCCCACAAAGGTCATGCCGCCCCCGGCCAGAAAGCACAGGGCCAGCAGTCCCGCCGTGGCCGCCATGCGCCGCTTCCGGCGGCGGGTGCGGGGGTCGTTCTCATGCAGGCGCTCAAAGGCACGGAGCATCTCCGCCGCCGTCTGCCACCGCTTGTCCGGGTCGGGCTCCATGGCCTTTCGCACAATGGCCGCCACTGCGGGGCTGACCTCTTTGGAGGAGATGGTCTCTACCTCCTTGGCATCCTGGGCGGGCCGCCGCCCGGTGAGCAGGTGATACAGGGTAGCCCCGGCGCTGTAGATGTCCGAGCGCACATCCAGCAGCACCGTCCGCTGCCCGGTAGACGAACTGCCTGCGCCGGTGGACACCACAGTGGCCGGGTCCTCCTCCAGGCGGGTGGCGGCCTCGTCCCTCACCCCCTGGGTGGCCCCCAGGCCGGAGTAGTCAATGCCATAGTGCTCCGGCGAGGCATAGCCCCGGCTGAAGCCCACCCGCACTGCGCCCTCCTCCCCCAGGGCCAGGGCGATGTTAAAGTCGATGAGCCGGATATCCCCCTGGGGTGTGAGCATCAGGTTCGACGGCTTGATGTCACTGTGGAGGATGCCGTGGGGCGGACGGCTGTGGAGATAGCACAGGGCCTCCAGCAACTGACAGGCCCACTTGATCACCTGGGCCTGGGAAAAGCGCTCCCCCCGTTTTAAGGGCTTGTCCAGGCTCTCCCCCTCGATGTAATCCATGACGGTGTACACCACGCCGTTCTCCGCCACAAAGTCATAGACCTGGGGGATATAGGTATGGCTCAGGTTTTTCAGGGCATCCACTTCCCGGCGCAGCACCTCCGGCCGGGCGGTCAGGTCCCGCCGGTCCGCCTTCAGCACCACCAGCTTGCCCAGGCGCAGGTGGCGGCCCAGATAGACCACGCCGCCCCCGCCGGAGCCGATCTGCTGCAATATCTCATAGCTGTCCGCAATGATCTGGGACATTCGTCCTCTCTCCTATCTCCGTCTGCCGATTTGTCCAGGATGTCTTGGGTGTCCGGTCAGTGCCGCCTTTCGCCGTACTCCTCCTCCAGATTTCGCCGCAGGCGGCGGCCGGACAGAGTAAAGACTACTCCGGCCAGCACGGCGGCCAGCACCGTCAGGGCCATCACGCCGATGCCGCCGTAAAACAGCAGCTGGCTTGCAGAAAGTCCGCTCATGCTCCGTCCCTCCCCCGCTTATTCGTTCCAGATGTAGTCGGCCCCGCCGGTGCCGAAGGACACCCGGCAGCCGTTTTCCAGCGCCTGGGGCACGTTGGGGATCAGCTTCTGGCCATTGACAAAGGTCCCGGCGCTGGAGGCCAGGTCCACTAAGAAATAGCCGCTCTCCTCCCGCTCAATGGCGGCGTGGCGGCGGCTCACCGCCCGGGTGTTCTTTTCAAACTCAAAGTCAGACTGTTTCTGACCCACGGACACGTCGAACCTGCCGATGGTAAAGGCCCGGCCCGGCTGGATATCCACTGCGATCTCCCGGGGCAGCCCCGGCTCCCCCACCAGACGCAGGCAGCACACGCCGCCCATCGGCTCGTCATCCAGCTGGGTCACGCCGTCGGCCCGCTCCTCGTCATAGCTCACAGCGGGCTGGGCCGGACGGGCCGCCGGAGACGGATAGACCGGGACGGGCTGGGGCTCCGCCGCCCCCAGCAGCACCTCCCGGGGCTTCTCCTTCTTGCCGAAGAGAGGCTTGCGCGCCTTGGGCTCCTTCTCTTTCTTTTCTTTCTTGCCGCCGAACAGGCCCCTGTGCTCCTTGGGGGGCTTCTCCTTGCTTTTGGGGGGAGTGCCGCCGAAGTTGATGTGGATGTCCCCGTCATCCGCCGCCGGGATGAGCTGGG
>OLFU01001717.1_pt1 | contig 19998 bp, 18 predicted proteins | sample 1605161 | NCBI WGS metagenome assembly OLFU01 (sample SAMEA3888914, study PRJEB22519) | human gut metagenome | biome: human gut; feature: human-associated habitat; material: faeces | place: Denmark | collected 2011
TGTAACGATACATATGCTCCAATTATACCACAGATTGGCCTCTATGGGTTGAAATATAAGGCTTTTTCTGTTATTCAGTGCACATTACTTTAGGAGGATTTTTTATGGGCAAAATAAAATTCACTCCAGAGAAGAAAATAGAAATCATAGAAGCGTATAAGTCGGGTAAGGTTGCCTATTCTCAATTACAAGATGTTTATGGAATGAATCGTAACGAGATATATAGATGGATACTCAAGTACGAAGCGAACGGTATTGATGCCTTTGTAAGTGGAAACAGAAGGTATTCCAAGGAATTTAAGATTCATTGCATTGAAGAGTATCTTAGCGGAATCGGCAGTGTGGATGATATCGTAGCCAAATACAATATTTCAAACAGAGAGGTGCTCCGAAAGTGGATTCAGCGTTATAATGCCAATAAAGAACTCAAGGATTATGATCCGAAACGGGAGGTCTATATGGTAAACGCAAGAAGAAAGACAACGCTGGAAGAGCGTAAAGAGATTGTCGCGTACTGCATCACTCATAATAATCATGCAGTAAAACAGGACTTTGCTGCCAGCTCCGGGTTGATTTCCAAGGCCCAACTTTTTTCAGATGAAGAACTATCCGAGTTGTACCGATCTACTGATTATCTGCTGGAGAACGGCCCAGAACTCCAACAGGAGCATCTCAAGGCAATTCAAACTGCCAGGACAAAGATTGAGTACATTGTCCCGAATCTCCAGGAAAGGCTGGAACCGGAACAAAATCAGGGACAACTGATGAATTGATTTCGAGGATTATCAAAAGGCCGTATTTTGCATCCAGCAAGATACGGCCTTTTTTCTTCCTTTTTCAGAACGGAAGGTTCAAAGGTGAAAACAAACGAAAAAAGAGCCTACACGGAAACATTCGAACGGTTACCTTCTTGGTGGGGTAGTTATCTGCGACATAATCTGTTTCGAATTTCGCATGCACCAGGCTTTCCCCCTGAGATAGAACAGCGCCCAATATGTCGGCGATCCGACCGATGTGACGGATGTCCCTACCCAGGGCACGGATTTCTCTGCTGGGGCAACGACGATGACTGTATGCGGACGAGAGTCAAGAAAATCAGAGAAAGGGAGGGTTTAGAATAATGGAGCGATATGAAATCAGCGGTTTTCTTTTACAATCAGGAAAAAGGAGGAAGTGCCAATGTCACAAGGTATACTACACGCGGTTTTGAGTAACGCTGCCCATCCTGAATACGGTGCAGCGACCATTCCCTTCCCCATCCCCAGAGAAGAGTTCTATCACTACATGGAGTTATTGGAGGCATTGGAGATTGGCAAGGTTTCCGCGCGGGATTGCCATGTGGATGAGATCAACAGCACATGGCCCGTACTTGGCCGGCTGGAGGGCACAGCAGTCGATCTGGACGAGCTGGACTATTTGGCTAAACGCCTGGACAGCTTTGATGTTGGCGAGGCGGCACAGTTTCAGGCCATGGCCGAGAAGCTGGACCTGTCCGATATGAAAGACCTCATCAACCTGACCTTCTGCTGTCAGAAAGCAACGGTCATCACAGACTTTTCAGACTTGGAAGCCGTTGGCCGTGACCACTACATGAATGTCCATGGCGGCTGTGCCAGAGTGCAGGAGTTGGAGGATCTGGATGGTATGGAAACCGCCATCCTGCTCATTGACGGTGGCGGCGGTACGGTGACCCGCTACGGCGTGGTCTATGACAACGGCATGAAGCTGGAGCAGCTCTATGACGGAAAGCATTTCCCCGCATATCTCTACGAGCCTGCCGTGCTCATGGTGGCCTTGACCTCCCATCTGGAGCCGGAGGACACCAAGGACATCACATGGCTCTACCTCCCCGCAGCCAAGGTGCAAGTGGAACGAGAAATGGCCCGTTCCGGCATCGATAATCCAGAAAATATGAGATTCCAATTTGTCGAGTGCATGCTCCCCAGCGAAATAGAGTCGGCACTGGATTTCCAATCCGAAGGCATCCTTGCACTCAATGCGTTGTCTCAGGTCCTGGTCAAATTCTCAGATAATGACCGGAGGAAGTTGGGGGCCGTAGTTATGATGGCGGAACCGGAGTGTGCCAGCCAAATTCGTCATCTGGCAGAAAATTTGGATCAGTTCGACTTCACCCCTGATGTCCACACTCCTGCAGAGTACGGCAGATTTATGATCCAGGAATTCGGTCACTTCGAATATGACCCCAATCTGGATGAGTTCTATGACTACGAAAGGTACGGCCGGCAGCGCATGGAGCAGGAGTCCGGGATGTTCACCGACCACGGATACATCTCCTATCACGGGACATTGAGCATGGACGAACTGATGGCGGAGGACCCAGCCCAGCAGTTTCAGGCGGAGCAAGGGTTTCAGATCGGCGGGATGCAGTAATGGAAAAACAGAGAAAACGATCTGAAGAAACAGATCTTGACCAGCTGAAGCATCTGGCTGCTGTGTTTCTGGAACTGGATATCGTTCCAACAAAGCTTTCACCTGTGGTAGTCAAACACCCCTTTACCGACAGCGGGGTCGTAGGGATACCGGGCAAGGCCGGAGAACTGTTGATGGTGAATCTATTGGATGACCCGGAGGCTCTCCAAAGCTGGAAGGAACTGTGCAGACAGCAGATCAAGGAAGCTGATACTCCATTCAAGATTGCCTTGATGATCACAAAGCCCTACCAATTTGCGTTTCTGAAGTATGCGGTGCCGGTCCTTTCTGAACAGGATCTGGCGCATTTTTTGACCCATGCCTGGATCTGTACCGAGGAGCCAAATATGGACCCCAATCTGAGCAAGCGGCACCTCCTATCCATGAAAAATACCACAACGCCGTGTTCGTCGGGAAGGATGAACACGGCGTTGTCCGTCATGCCCACAAGCGCAGTACAAACGACACTGGAAAGGCCTTCCGCATCAATGTAGAGGGCAGCGACCCACGGTGCAGCTTCCATTGGACTGGTTTCAGTGACCGGCTCTATGTGTTTGAGGGACCTATCGATCTGCTCTCCTACATCACGCTCCACCCAGAAGACTGGCGGAAGCACAACTATGTGGCCTGCTGCGGGACCTCCAGCCTGCCAGTACTCTGGATGCTGGAACACAACCCCGTCCTGCGGGATGTCTATCTCTGTCTGGACAACGACAAGGCGGGCCATACCGCCAGCCTCCGTCTGGCTGAACAGATCGCAGAGCAGTTTGAGATCGCCTCAACCCGCCTAATTTCGGAGAATAAGGACTGGAACGACGACCTGACAGAACTGGCCGAACGGGATCATGCTGTACAGATGGTCCAGCAGATGGGGTGATACCATGACGATAGAAGCGATCATTCCCCTTGTGATTATGGGCGGTGCCTTTTTGCTTATCGCCATTGTCGCCCACACAACTGGCCGGGGAAATCTGGACCACATCAAATCCAAGACGGTGGGCGACGGTCAGCATGGCACCGCCCGATGGGCCACCAAAAAGGAGATCCAGCAAACCTTTAAGCACAACCCTTTTCGTCCCGAGACGTGGCGTAAAAGGTTGGATCTTCCAACTGACCAAGGATTGGTACTTGGGTGTGTGGGCGGAGGTTCAGCCTTCAGTTCACTATGGGCCAAGATCTTCAAGCGGAGAAAGAAGGGCCCTGAACGCCCCACCATTCAGGCACTGGTGGATATCCACTGCCTGATGATCGGCGCATCCGGCATCGGCAAGACGGCCTTCTTCCTGTATCCCAATCTGGAATACGCCTGCGCCTGCGTGATGAGTTTTCTGGCGCTGGATACCAAGGGAGATTTGGCGCGGAACTACGGGACCATCGCTTCCCGGTGCTATGGCTACCAGGTGGCGGTCATTGACCTGCGAAACCCCACTCGCTCGGACGGATACAATCTGCTGACGCTCATCAATCACTACATGGATATCTGCCGGGAGGATTCTGAAAACCTTGCTGCCCGTGCCAAGGCGGAGAAGTATGCCAATATCCTTTCCAAGACCATCGTTAATCCAGATGGTGATGCCTCCCTGTACGGTCAGAACGCCTTCTTCTATGACGTAGCCGAGGGCCTGCTCACCGCTGTGGTCCTGCTGCTGGCGGAGTACCTGCCCACTGACAAGAAAACCGGGACAGAGCAGCGACACATCGTCAGCGTGTTCAAACTGGTGCAGGACCTCCTGGCGCCCAGCAGATCCGCAAAAGGCAAAAACGGTTTCCAAGTGCTGATGAACAAACTTCCGGACACCCACAAGGCCCGGTGGTTTGCTGGAGCGGCTTTGAACAGTGCAGATCAGGCGATGATGTCCGTCATGTCCACCGTCCTCTCCCGACTCAATGCCTTTTTGGGTTCGGAACTGGAGCAGGTTCTCTGTTTCGACAGCGCCATCAACGCCGAATCCTTCGCCAGCAGAAAGTCCGCCATTTTCCTCATCCTCCCCGAAGAAGATTCCAGCAAGAATTTTATGGCGGGTCTTATGATCCAGCCCCTCAGCCGGGAATTGTTTACGGTGGCAGATGAAAATGGCGGTAAACTGAAAAACCGTGTGGTGCTGTTCTGCGACGAGCTGGGCACCATGCCCGCCTTTGACATCCTCCCCCTCTTCTCTGCCGGCCGGTCCCGGAAGTTGACGCTGGTACCCATCATCCAAAGCCTTGCTCAATTAGAGAAGAACTACGGCAAGGAGGGTGCGGAGATCATTCAGGATAATGTGCAGGACACCATCTTCGGCGGCTTTGCTCCCAACAGTCAGACTGCGGAGGTACTGTCCAAGGCCCTTGGAAACCGAACGGTCATGAGCGGCTCCGTCAGCCGTGGAAAGAATGATCCCAGCCAGTCCCTCCAGATAATCGAGCGGCCACTGATGACGCCGGACGAACTCAAGTCCATCCCCAAGGGGCAGTTCATCGTGATGAAGACAGGCACGCACCCTATGCGGACCCGCCTGCGCCTCTTTCTGGAATGTGGGATCACCTTTGAAGAGCCATATGTCCTGCCGGAGAAAGCTGCGCGGAAGGTGGCCTATGCCAGCAAGAAGGAACTGGAGGCGGCCATTGATGCCCATGTCCGTGATCAGGCGGCAGTTCAGGCAGAAGCCGCCGGCACAGCCCCTGCTCCCGCAGCCGATGATCCGCAGAATGATAAAAACGATGCGGAGCAACCGAAACCGGTTGACCTGCGCACGGATACAGAGAAGGAGCGTGACCATGGGGTATTTTGAGAAAATCTACCGCTCTGACCTGAGCCATCGGGCCAGAGCGGTCTATATGTATCTGAAAGACCGGGCAGACAGCAGCGGGAGCTGCTGGCCTGGGATCAATACCATTGCGGTGGAGCTGGGCTTATCCCGCTCCACCGTCAAGAGGGCGCTGGCTGAACTATGCCGGGAAGAACTGATCGCCAAACTGCCCAGGCAGCGGAGTAACGGCGGATGTACCTCGAATCTCTATCGACTCTTATGACGATAAGTAACGGACGCTCCCGCCAAGGGGAGCGTCCGCCTATTGATAGAACCGGGGGCCGGTCCAGGATGGCCCCGCAAGAAGGACCCACTCTAAGGAGGTTAAGGCAGAGAAAAAAACAATACTTCTTAAGATGCTGGATTTTGACGGCAGGTAAAGTTAGAATGACACACTGGAGTATGGATTGACTAAAGTGAAAAGATTCCTCGATTTTTGCCCTTGATAGCGTATGCGAAAGGGACTCCATTCATAATCGAAGTTATTTGACACCAAGCGAATCCTCTGAACTCGACCAAAAATTGACGTGGACAAGTTCTCCTTTTGTCATCATAAACAATGTATTATAAATTTAGTATCCGCAAATCTATCTTCTTGTTTTCAATGTAATAGCGGTACATCTAATCACAGGAACCCGGTACCTGAACATCAAAGGAATGCTACCTTTTGAAAATATGGTGGCGGACTACGTAAAAGAGACGAACAACCATGTACTTTATCGCGTGACGCCAATCTATGAGGAAGACAACCTTCTCACTGACGGTGTCCTGATGGAAGGATATTCTGTTGAGGATAAGGGCGATGGCGTTACCTTCTGTGTCTTCGCCTATAATGCTCAGCCCGGAGTTAAAATCAATTACGTCACTGGTAAGAGCGAATTAGAGAGCGAGACCATCAACACCCAGCTAAAGCCTCAGTCTGAAAAGGCTGCTACGCCCGTTTCTCCTGGCAAGCCTACCGAGAATACTACTACGCCGGAGCCGCAGCAGAGCACATCTCAAAGCCAGTGCGATTATGTGCTCAACACCAACACGAAAAAGTTCCATCTTCCCTCTTGCTCCAGTGCAGATGACATCAAGGCAACCAATCGAAAGGACTATAACGGAAGTCGAGATGACTTAATCGCATGGGGATACGTTCCTTGCAAGCGGTGCTCACCATAATCGTAAGCATTCGATACGAAGTCCTCCATGTCAAATTATTATGGTTTATCCGGATATGTCTATTTTACAATAACAATCTTTTTATATTCTATTTTCTAGAATTGCATCCTTAAATATCGCAAATATCAGTAAATAGCGGAAAAGACAAGAAAGATATAGCTTCCCCCTTTTCTGATAGTCTATCCTAGCATTTTGATTATATCACCGTGGTGGCGGCCACAACACAGTTTTGCAAAATAAAACTACACAGGCATATAATGCACAGCATGGTTACTACTGTGAAAGATAACATCAAACAAATTAAAGCAAAACCATATCGGTTTAGCTTGCTGAATTTTTGAAAAGGGAATTATTCGGTTTTCCGCTGGTTGGGCATATTCCAGCCGGAGTGGTCGGTGTGAAGAAGTTCCTCCGACTTATGACTGAGGGGATGCCCCAGGAACTCATTGTAGAGGGCCTGCACCTGAGGATTTTCGTGGGAGAAGCGCACAGGCGCCGCTTTGTCCAGGTCATACAGGCGCTGGCCGCGGACTGAATACAGCTCCTCATCCTCCACGGACACAGGCTGGCCTCCACCGCCCACACAGCCGCCGGGACAGGCCATGACCTCTACAAAATCATAGTGTGCCTTGCCCGCCTTCAGCCGCTCGATCAGCTCTCTGGCATTCCCCAGTCCGCTGACCACCGCGCACCGCACCGGGATACCCGCCACCTCATAGGTGGCCTCCCGCAGACCGGGGCCGGTCCGCACCTCAGCAAAGGCATCCGGGTCGGGATCTTTCCCGGTGAGAACAAACGCCGATGTGCGCAGGGCAGCCTCCATCACGCCGCCGGTCGCGCCGAAGATGACGCCGGCTCCGGTGTGGATGCCCATAGGATCGTCCATCGGTTCCTCGGGCAGCGTCGCCGGGTCCAGCTTATCGGCCCGGATCATCCGCACCAGCTCCCGCGTGGTCAGCACCAAATCCACATCCGGGCCGTGCTCCGTGGCCATGGTGGGCAACTCGCACTCCGCCTTTTTTGCTACACAGGGCATAATAGACACACAGAATATCTTCTCCGGCTCCACCCCCAGTTTCTGGGCCAGCCAGCTCTTGGCCAGGCTGCCGAACATCTGCTGGGGAGATTTTGCAGTGGACAGCCGGTCTGTCAGCTCGGGGTACTGCCCCTTCAGGAAGCGTACCCAGCCTGGACAGCAGCTGGTAAACATGGGCCACTTTGCCAGATCTCCGGACTTGAGGCGCTGCAGGAACTCGTTGCCCTCCTCCATGATCGTCAGGTCAGCGGTAAAATTGGTGTCGAATATATAATCGAACCCCAGCCGGCGGAGGGTGGCGGCCATCCGCTCCATGGTGGCCTCCTCCCGCTTCAGGCCGAAATACTCTCCCCAGGCCGTGCGCACCGCGGGGGCCACCTGGACCACCGTGATCTTGTCCTGGTCAGCCAGGACCCGGAACGCGCGCTGGGTATCGTCCCGCTCCCGCAGGCCTCCCACGGGACAGTGGGTGATGCACTGGCCGCACAGGGCGCAGTCGGAATCCTTGATGACCCGGTTGCCGGACACGTCGATGGTGGCGCGGCCGCCGGTGCCGGTCAGCTCCCAGATCCCGAGGGACTGGACCTTGTCACACACCTGAACGCAGCGCATACACTTGATACACTTGTTATAGTCATGGAACAGGGGGAAGGTGGTGGTCCAGGCCTTCCGCAGTCCCTGGGGCAGCTGGGTCTCATAGGGGACCGTCAGGATTCCCAGGTCATTGGCGACAGCCTGAAGATGGCAGTTTCCGCTGCGCACGCAGGTGGCGCATTTACAGTCATGCTGAGAGAGGATCAGTTCCACATTGGTGCGGCGGGTCGCCCGGGCCCTTGGCGAGTTGGTATGTACCACCATCCCCTCCCGAACCGGGGTGTTGCAGGCGGTGACCATGGCCTGCTCTCCCTCCACCTCCACACAGCACACGCGGCAGGCGGCGATCTCATTGATGTCCTTTAAATAGCAAAGATGGGGGATATGGATGGCCGCCTGGCTAGCTGCCTCCAAAATCGTGGTCTCCTCGGAAACCTGAACGGTCTGTCCATTGATCGTCAGTGTTACCATTCTGTATTCCTCCCTCCCTTAAAGCTGCCATATCCAAAGTGGTCGCACCGCAGGCAGCGGCTGGACTCCTGCTGGGCCTCCTCCAGAGTCATGCCCTCCTTGAGCAGGGAGAAGTCCCCGCTGTAGCAGGACAGATGGCGGTTTTTCAGGTTCACACGGCCGCAGGGCGGGGTGCTGGTCATATGGGCCGGGGGAATTTCAACATCGCAGCTGATCTTGTGGTCAAAGCCCAGATAGTTGTCGATGTTGGCGGCGGCCACCTTGCCGGCGGCCACGGCGCGGATGACGGTGGCCGGCCCGGAGACCGCGTCTCCGCCGGCAAACACATTGTGCATCCCGGGGACGGCACTGGTCAGATCGGCCTGAATCGCTCCGCGGCTGGTGGTGACGCCCACCGCCTCAAAGGGCTGGGCTTCAATGGACTGGCCAATGGCCACGATCACATAGTCACAGGGGATGCGGAACTCCTTCTCCTGGGCGCTGACCGGTGCCGGGCGGCCGTCCCGCCCATACCGGCCGATGATCTGCGGCTTGGTCCACAGGGCCACAACCTTGCCCTCTTCGTCGGCCTCAATGCGGGCAGGCGCCTGCAGAGGCAGAATCTGGCATCCCTCGGCCATGGCCTCCTCAATCTCCTCGGACAGGGCGGTCATATCCTCCACCCGGCGGCGGTAGACGCAGGTGACGATCTCCGCGCCCAGCCGCAGCGCGGTACGGGTCGCATCCATAGACACGTTGCCGCCGCCGATGACGCACACCCGTTTGCCGGTAAAATCGGGGACTCTCCCCTCTCCAATGCCGCGGAGCAGCTCCACCGCACTGATCACATTGGCGGAGTCCTCCCCCTCCAGGCCCAGCTTTTTGTCGTTGTGGGCGCCAATGGCGATATAGACCGCGTCATAGCTCTTCTGAATCTCCTCCATGGGCATATCCCTGCCGATGGAGACGTTTGTTTTCACCTGGACCCCCGCCGACAGGATATGGTCAATGTCCCGGTCCAAAATCTCCTGGGGCAGACGGTAGTCGGGAATCCCGTACCGCAGCATACCGCCCAGCTTGGGCCGCTGCTCATACACGGTGACCTCATGGCCCATGCGGGACAGGTAATAGGCAGCTGTCATGCCGCCGGGGCCGCCGCCAATCACCGCCACTGTCTTTCCGGTCGCCTCCGCCCGCTCCGGCGGATCTATGGGGCCGGCGTGATCCACCGCAAACCGCTTCAGCCCGCAAATGTTAACGGCATCATCCACCATCTGACGGCGGCAGCGGGCCTCACAGGGATGCTCACACACATAGGCACAGGCAGAGGGGAAGGGATTGTCCTTCCGGATCAGCCGTACCGCGTCCTCATAGCGGCCATCCCGGATCAGTGCCACATAGCCCGGTACGTCCACATGGGCCGGACAGACCGACACGCAGGGCACCGGGTGGCTCAGCCCGCAGATACAGCGCCCGCTCTTCATGTGCTCCTCATAGTCCTCCCGGAAGCCGCGCACCCCCCGGAGCACCATATGTGCCGTCTCATACCCGATGGCACAGTCGGCAGAGTCTGCAATAACCTGGGCAGTATCCTCAATCAGATCAATGGTCTCCATGGTGTCCGTCCGGTCCAGCACCTGCTCGATCAGCACCGCCAGCTGACTCAGTCCCACGCGGCAGGGTACACATTTGCCGCAGGCCTGCGCGTGGCACAGCCGCAGAAAGTTCAGCGACATGTCCACCGGGCACAGGCCCGGCTGACTTGCGGTGATCCTGCGGTCCATGTCCGCATACAGCCCGCCCAGCACCTGCTGCGCTCTTCCCGGGTTCTCTATGGATAATCGGCTCAATGTAAACACTCCTCCTTGTCGCTGATTTGCAACAACACGGTACGCTTGATCAGATCAGCATTAATGCTTATGGCCGCAACTAATTAGACACTCTTGCCCTCTTTCGAAATACTTCTCCGGCAATCAGGAAGACAATTAACAGGACAACGCTGATGCCAAAGACCAGCTTGGGATTGCGGATAATGAGCATAGGCATAATAAGAAGATAAGGGAGCGAATAGCTGTAGCCTAGGGTGCAGGACGCTGCAACCGTTTCGGCGGCCACTGTTTTGTGGTCAGGATCTACTACCTTGGCCAGCAGAAGACCGGTGGAGAGCAACCCCATGTAGGCGCCGTACTGCGCCACGGCGGAAGCAAACCAATCCTGGGGACACCAGCGCTTGGAAAAGAAAATGGAGACCCAGGTCGTTGCGGCGATGACCACCACAGAGATAACTACGATAGGCAACAAATAAGTGATGAAAGCTTTGATGGAGGTGGTTGCCACAGCTGAAGTGATCAGATACTCCAAAGAGACGTTGGAAATCCGTTCGATGGTTTCGCGGTCTATAAACTGTTGAAGGGCTGGAATTCTGCCGATAATGATTCCAATCACGCCGCTGCAAAACAGGGATGTGGACAGCAGAGGAAGATTCGTCCAGAATGGGTCAATGCTGATCAGGAAATTCCGCAGACCGATGGCACAGGCGACCACGACACCCACAAAGGCCAACTGTAGGGTAAACGGATCCACCGATGAGGTCTTCGACACTGCGCTGCCGATGGACGGCCGCTTTCCGATGACAATGTATCCGGTGCGGAACTCCTCAGGCAGATCGTCCAGGGAAGCTGTCGTGTGCTTGAGCAGCCCCTTCCGAATGCCGATGTTGACGATCACAATGCCGAAGACAATCCCGCAGACCACGCCGATCGTGGCGATGGTGATGGCGACCGGTACCGCATCGGTCCAATAGCCCTCCTCCTCAAAAATCGTCGCGACAGGAACGGCCCAACCAATGCCGCCGTAAAGAGCAAATAGAGGAATCAGCCCAAAACCAAGGGGGATTACTGCGCGGAACATAAAAGCAACGATCAGACCCAAGATCGCCTGGACCTGATGGGCGATGCCGCCAACTAAGGTCGCCGCGATTGCTTGTTTAGATATTTTTTCCATGGACTCGCCCAAAAATGAGCAAGCAAAGGTAACGGCCAGCAGTACACCGGACCACTCGTTGATGCTGTCGGTATAGGTCACATACACTGGGGAGTATAGTCCCAGGATCTGAGGTCCGATGATGAGACCGACCAGGCCTCCGATGATAGATGCGGGGAGGAAGAGACGCTGAAACAGTTTAACTTTCATGCGAAGAAAATATCCGATGGCCAACAGAATACTGACAACTGCAAAGTCGTGAGCGACATCCATCAATGTCATGGTCTTCCCTCCTATATAGAAAATAATGGGGGCCGACATGGGCAACGAAGTTCGATATCCATGTCGGCTCCCGGTATACCTGCATTTCCTCGATTTCTATCTCAGGAAATTGCCATTCTTATGCCTTTGATATAAGTGTATTCCTCCAGGGAATACCGGCTTCCGTCCTTTCCGATCCCGCTGTTTTTGCAACCGCCGTGGGGGACTGCCGGTCCTGTTCCCGGTCCGTTGACGTTGACAATGCCAAACTGAAGCCCTCGGGACATGCGGCATACCTGGCTCACATCATTGGACCAGATGTAAGAGGAGAGCCCGTATTCGGTATTGTTGGCCATGCGGATGGCATCCTCTTCCGTATCATAGGGGAGAAGAGCAAGGAGCGGACCGAAGACCTCCTCGCGGAACACACGCATATCGGGGGTGACATCGGTAAGAATGGTAGGCAGAAAATAGCAGCCGACCTTTTTATCGGCGGGGCGGGCCCCACCGCATACGATTTTAGCACCCTTTTCAACCGCATCTGCCACCAGGGATTCCATTCGAACCACCGATGCCTCATCGATCAGCGGACCTGTGTTGGCCTGCTCATCCAATGTGCCGCACTGTGCGTCCGAAGCGATCTTCGTGCAGAGCTCCAGAAATTCCTGGTATACACTTCTGTGAACAAAGGCGCGCTGGGGTGCTACACAGGTCTGCCCTGCACAGCGCATTTTATTTCCGATCACATGAGCAGCCGCTGCGGCCAGATCTGCAGAGGGGGCCACGATCACGGGAGCATTTCCGCCCAGCTCCATGGAGAAGCGCTTTACGCTGGTGGTAGAATCCCGTACCATGCGTAGACCGCCGCTGGTGGAACCGATCATCGTGATCATAGCGGGAATAGGACTCTCACAGAGCGTGGTTCCGATCTCCTTGGCATCCCCGGCCACAAAGTTGATCACGCCCTTCGGGAATCCGATTCGATGCAGAAGCTCTCCGAAGTAGAGGGTGGAAAGAGGTGTTTTTGTGGCGGGCTTGATCACAGCGGTACATCCGGAGGCCAGGATGGGCCCTAACTTGGTGGCCAGGTTGTGCATAGGGAAATTCCATGCCAGCGCAGCGACCACCACGCCCACGGGTTCCCGCACGGCCAGGAACATGTTTTTTCCGCCGGCAGCGTCCCGGATGCCCTGGGTGTGTTCACTCTTGGCCTGCTCCAGGAAGAAGCTGAGGTAGCCGGTTAGACTGCCCGTTTCAAAGGCTGCGTGGGAGCGCAGCTTGCCGCTCTCCAGCATGAGCAGGGTGAGCAGGTTTTCGCTCTCATGCTGGATGGCGTCCCGCAGCTTCATCATCCAGGCGCCCCGTTCCTCCAGCGTCAGTGCGCTCCATCCGGGGAAAGCATCGCGGGCCGCCTCCAGAGCCAGCTGAGCCTGCTCCTTAGACGCTAGAGCCACCTGAGCCACCGGCTCCCCGTTGCCGGGGCAGCAGATCTGTGTTGTGCGCCCCTGCCCGTGAACCAGCTCGCCGTTGATGTATTGGAGAAAATCCTTTGTGGGAAGAGAATACATAAATCATCCACCCCTTTTCTCAGCTGTAAATGTGGATCTTGGAAATAGCCTCGTCCAGCGCCTGCTTCTCCTGTGCGGTCAGCTCCCACGCAGCCGCAGCGCAGTTTTCCTCTGCCTCCGCCGCATTGCCCACGCCGGTGAGGACGGTGTGGATATAATCGTGGGCGAGCGACCAGTTGATGGCCACCTGGGCGACTGTGGCCTTGTGGGCTTCGGCGATGCCGTCCATGACCTTAAGCAGAGCCTGAATCTGGGAGAAGCCGGGCTCGGTGAACATGGGGCCGTAGAAGGAGGCACGCATATCCCCGTGGCCGAAGGTTGGCACCTCTCTAAACTGACCGGTGAGGATTCCTCCGCCTAGGGAACCATAGCCCATGGTGCCGCAGCCCTGGCGGACACTTAAAATGCCTTCATCAGAAAGAAGCTTTACTGCCTTTCGGATAGTAGTGCGGCTGACCTGATACAGGGTTTCAAGCTCCTGCTCTGTGGGAAGAAAACTTCCCGGCGGGTAGGTGCCGCCCTTGATAGCGGATTTTAATTTATCGTATATTATTATGTAGATCGGTTTGTTTGTCATTTTAAGTATTCCCCCTGGGCTTCATTATATATATTTTTCAGAAAAAACGCAAATTTAATGAATTATATTTAAAAAAGTAAACGTTAACTCTTGACGCATCCCCATAAGGAACATATAATAAGCTTATTATATATGTCAATCAAATCAACAAGGAGGAATTATGGACTATCCAAATAAAGATCAAAGATGGGTTTTTCATGAAAAAACAGAGGCACAGGAGACAGCACCAGGAGTTGTGCGCCGGGTCTTAGCTTATTGTGATAATGTTATGTGCGTGGAAAATACCTTTAAGAAAGGTTCCATCGGAGCAATGCACAACCATCCACATACCCAGATCACCTATGTGGCATCCGGTAAGTTTGAATTTACCATTGACGGAGAAGTACATACAGTCAGTAAAGGGGATACGCTGCTGAAGCAGGACGGAGTGATGCATGGCTGTACCTGTCTGGAAGATGGTATTTTGATCGATATCTTTACTCCTATGAGAGAAGATTTTCTGTAAGATTAAGATCAAGATGAGAAAAATATGGCTGCGTCAGAGGACGCAGTTATAGGTGAAAATGTATTTTAGGGATCAGGAGGATAAAATAATGAGAATTGCGTTGATCAACGAAAACAGCCAGGCTGGCAAAAACGAGATCATTTACCGTGAACTTAAGGGAGTAGTGGAACCAATGGGACATGTAGTAGACAACTACGGCATGTATTCCGCAGATGACGAGGCACAGCTTACCTATGTGCAGTGCGGTATTCTGGCTTCCTTGCTTCTTTCTTCAGGAGCTGCAGATTTTGTAGTGACAGGCTGTGGTACTGGTCAGGGAGCTATGATCGCCTGCAACAGTTTTCCAAATGTAGTGTGTGGACACGTATCCAATCCATCAGATGCATTTCTGTTTGCACAGGTGAATGACGGAAACTGCGTAGCTATGCCATATGCACAGAATTACGGATGGGGCGGTGAGCTGAACCTTCGTTACAGTTTTGAGAAATTATTTGGTTTTGGCAGCGGTAACGGCTATCCGCCGGAGCGTGTAGTACCGGAGCAGAGAAACAAGAAGATCCTGGATCAGGTGAGAGCCAACAACTTTAAAGATGTGATCACCTGCTGCAAGGGACTGGATCAGGAACTGGTAAAGGGCGCTGTAGCCGGACCAAAGTTTAAGGAACTGTTCTTTGCAAATTGCAAGGATGAGGCGATCAAGGCTTACGTAGAAACACTTCTGTAAGTATAAATATAGTAAGTATAAAAACTGAGAAAAATAAAATATGAGAAAACGGTTATTTCCTGTGCAGTCATCTGCCGTGGAAATAACCGTTTTTTTATAGTCGGTACGTTTATTTTTGCAAGTCTGAATGGCTTTGGAAATTGCTCCTTAACACTACTTCCGGTTCCATGACCAGACAGCTGCTGCGGGGATAATCCTTTTTTAGCAGATAATCAAACAGGGTCTTTACGGCAAGAGCGCTTTGCTTGGAGATTTTTTTGTCGATCACTCCACGCAGGATGCCATCGGACAGCGCCTGACGGCTTTCTGTGAAAAGATCATTGCCTATGACCTGGATACGGTCCTGGATTCCTAACTGTCGGATGCATTGGGAAATATGGTAGGTAAAACGGGCACTGCAGGTATAAATGGCATAGGTATCCGGACGGACCGTCAGATACTGCCGGATCTCTTTGCTGACAACAAGGGGATCGGAACCCTGGAACGGAACTGTTTCAATAGATGGTGCATAGGTATGCAGGTAAGCTGAAAATGCCTGCATATTAAGGCGCTGATCCTCCATGCCAAGGCAGCCATAGTCTCCGGCCATAAGGATCTTTGCCGGATAGCCGGATGGAAGAAAAGCAGTGAGCAGCTCTGCAGCAAGATAGCCCACAGCTGTATCATTTGCTTTGATGCAGCAAAGACGAAAATCTGTATGAAGATCAGCGCCAATAAGCACCACCGGGATCTGCTTTTTGGCAAATTTTTCTAGGAAATAAGAAGAGCGGTCATGATCCATGGCAATGGTGATCAATCCCTGGAGATCATCAGAGTCCTGGGTGAATATTTTTTCCAGGACCAGTCCGTTGCCGTCACGGGTAAGCGGATAGGCATATTCTGAAACTGTGATAGGAAATTCACTTACGGTATCCAGATAATTTCGGATGCCGTCCCAGAGAGCACCATAGTAAAAACGGTTATCCCCATCTGTATTTGGCAGAACAACTGCAATGTGAAATTTTTTCTTTGAGAGAGAGGATGCCATATAGTTAACTTTGTATCCCATCTGCGCAGCAACTTTCATGATTTCTGCGCGTCGTTTTTCGCTGACGCCTTCTTTACCGTTAAGCGCTTTGTGAACTGTGGTGATTGTTACTCCCAATTTTTCTGCAACATCTTTTAATGTCACTGACATAGTCTATATCCGCCTCTCTGTGAGTTTTTCTGAAATAAGTATATCGACTTTAAGAAGATTAAACAATAGTTTTCTGGGGATAGAACTTTATTTGGTGAGACTGTTCTGCCGGAAATTGCAGCAGATTGTGTGCTTTTTTATGAAAGTTATCAAAAAATACTAGCGTTTTTCTGACTGCCATGTTATAATGCTAACTTGAAGTGTAGCGCCCTCATGGATATGGGCGAATCACATATATTTTCAAGGAGGAACCCGTAGAAATGAGTGTACAGGTAGAAAAATTAGAGAAAAACATGGCAAAACTGACTGTAGAAGTCAGCGCTGAGGATTTTAAGGCTGCGATCAAGAAAGCGTTCAACAAGAACAAGAACCGCTTTGCGATCCCAGGTTTCCGTAAAGGAAAAGCTCCTCAGGCTATGATCGAAAAGATGTATGGCGAAGGCGTATTCTATGAGGATGCAGCTGATGAAGCAATCAACGCTTCCTACGCTGAGGCTATGAAGGAAAGCGGACTGGATATCGTTTCCAGACCAGAAGTTACTATCGAGAAGATCGGCAAAGATGAGCCATTCGTATACAGCGCATTAGTAGCAGTTAAGCCAGAAGTTACTTTAGGCCAGTACAAGGGCGTAGAAGTAGAGAAGGCTGACGCTTCTGTAAGTGCAGAGGACGTTGAGGCTGAATTAAAGAAGGTTCAGGAGCAGAACGCAAGATTGCTTACTGTTGAAGACCGTGGAGTAGAAGACGGTGACCAGACCGTGATCGACTTCGAGGGATTTGTAGACGGCAAGGGCTTTGAAGGCGGAAAGGCTGAGGACTATCCATTAACCATCGGTTCCCATTCCTTTATCGATACCTTCGAGGAGCAGCTGATCGGCAAGAAGATCGGTGAAGAGTGCGAAGTAAACGTAACCTTCCCAACCGAGTACCATGCAGCAGATCTGGCTGGAAAGCCAGCTACCTTCAAGGTAACTGTTAAGGAAATCAAGGTAAAAGAACTTCCAGAGTTAAATGATGAGTTCGCATCTGAAGTTTCTGAATTCGATACTTTAGACGAGTACAAGAAGGACGTTGAGAAGAAGTTAGCTGAGAAGAAAGAGATCGAAGCAAACTCCAAGAACGAAGACGCTGTAGTTGCTAAGGTAGTTGAGAACGCAACCATGGAGATCCCGGACAAGATGATCGACGCTCAGGCTGAGAACATGGTTCAGGATATGGCTCGCCGTATGCAGAGCCAGGGACTGTCTCTGGATATGTACTTAAAGTATACCGGCATGACTGTAGAGCAGATGAAGGAACAGGCTCGTCCGGATGCTGAGAAGAGAATTCGCACCAGACTGGTTCTGGAAGCAGTTGCTAAGGCTGAGAACATCCAGATCTCTGACGAGAAGGTTGACGAAGAAGTAGCTAAGATGGCAGAAGCTTACAAGATGGAAGTTGAGAAGTTAAAGAGCTACATGAGCGAAAGCGATGTTAAGCAGATGAAGGAAGACTTAGCTGTACAGCAGGCAGTTGATCTGTTAGTAGCAGAAGCTAAGCTGGCTTAATTATTAAAAGTTGTACACAAGAGACCGGGGGGATTCTCTGCTGAGAGTCTCCTTGGTTTTGTATATTAAACGTATATCTGGGAAAAATTCCCGCTATGGGGTGGAAAACAGATATAAAGATCATAACGGAGGATGGTTATATGAGTTTAGTACCTTATGTCATTGAGCAGACAAGCCGTGGTGAGCGCTCTTATGATATTTATTCCAGACTTCTTAAGGAAAGAATTATTTTTCTGGGAGAAGAGGTTAATGACACTTCCGCAAGCATTATCGTAGCACAGCTGCTGTTCCTGGAAGCAGAGGATCCTTCTAAGGATATCCATCTGTATATCAACAGCCCAGGCGGTTCTGTATCTGCTGGTTTTGCTATTTACGATACAATGAACTACATCAAGTGCGATGTGTCCACTATCTGTATCGGTATGGCAGCAAGTATGGGCGCTTTCCTGCTTTCCGGAGGAACAAAGGGAAAACGTTTTGCACTGCCTAACTCTGAGATCATGATCCATCAGCCATCTGGCGGCGCCAGAGGACAGGCAACAGAGATCCAGATCGTTGCAGAGAACATTTTAAAGACCAAGAAGAAATTAAATGAGATCCTGGCTGCCAATACTGGAAGAAGTTATGAGGAGATCGCCCGTGATACTGAGCGTGACAACTACATGACTGCACAGGAAGCAAAAGAGTATGGTCTGATCGATGAGATCCTTGCACATCATTAATAGTGTTAATGAAAGGTTAGGTACAATATAGTATGCCAATTAGACCAGATGATACGATCCGCTGCTCCTTCTGCGGAAGGACACAGGATCAGGTTAGAAAAATGATCGCCGGTTCAGGCAATCATAATGTATTTATCTGCGATGAATGCATTGAATTATGCTCAGAGATCTTAGAGGAAGAGTTGGGAAAACAGGAAGAGGAAGATGTAGAAGAGGAAGCACCTCTTTTTAACGATATCCACCTGTTAAAACCAAAGGAGATCAAGGCATTTCTGGACGAGTATGTAATTGGACAGGATGATGCAAAACGCTTCCTTTCCGTGTCGGTATACAATCACTATAAACGCCTGTTGCAAAAAGACGGCGGTGATGATGTGGAAATTGAAAAGTCTAATATCATCATGGTAGGTAGCACCGGAACGGGAAAGACACTGCTTGCACGTACCATTGCTAAATTGCTTCACGTACCTTTTACTATTGTAGATGCTACGGTGCTTACCGAGGCTGGATACGTGGGCGAAGACATTGAAAGTATTCTGACCCGCCTGCTTCAGGTGGCAGATTACAATGTTCCCGAAGCTGAGCAGGGTATTGTGTTCATTGATGAAATTGATAAGATCGCCCGTAAGGGAGATAATCCTTCCATTACACGTGATGTAAGCGGAGAGGGTGTTCAACAAGGTTTACTGAAATTGTTGGAAGGTTCTGTTGTGAACGTTCCGCCTCAGGGAGGACGCAAGCATCCTGATCAGAAAATGATTCCGGTGAACACAAAGAACATCCTTTTTATTTGCGGTGGAGCATTCGATGGCATTGAGAAGAAAATTGCCCAGCGTTTGAATACACATGTGGTGGGGTATAGTGCAGTGCGTAACACTGCGGTAATTGATAAAAGCAATATGATGCAGTATATTGAGCCGCAAGACCTGAAATCATTCGGATTGATACCCGAAATTATCGGTCGTTTGCCGGTGCTTACTTATCTGAATCCGTTGGATCGTGATGCACTTCGTGCGATACTGACAGAACCGAAAAACTCCATTATCCGTCAATATGTGAAGTTATTTGAGATGGATGGAGTCAAACTGACGTTCCAGGATGAGGTGTTTGAGTACATCGTAGATAAAGCAGTTGAATATAAGCTCGGAGCACGCGGATTGCGTTCCATTGTAGAGACAATCATGATGGATGTCATGTTTGAAATCCCTTCGGAAAATAAAAAAGAGTACGAAGTAACATTGGATTATGCGAAACTGCAGCTGGAAAAAGCAAATATAGCAAGATTGCAAACTGCTTAAAATCAAAAGGTAAGAAGTATCGGATGGTTCGTTTCTGTTTTTTATTGAAAAATATTAGTCGAATTATGCTTGATATTTAAGAAGTTGTTTATAACTTTGTTAGAGCTCTTTTACAGAAAGAGTTTTTAAAGTTAAACCATGAACTGAATAAAACAACCTATTTAAGATGGCAGG
>OLFU01001724.1_pt1 | contig 19975 bp, 19 predicted proteins | sample 1605161 | NCBI WGS metagenome assembly OLFU01 (sample SAMEA3888914, study PRJEB22519) | human gut metagenome | biome: human gut; feature: human-associated habitat; material: faeces | place: Denmark | collected 2011
GCACGTATGGTTTGATAAGGGGCGGCAGAATTTAAACTCTGCCGCCTACTTTCTTGTATCTTTGAAAAAAAAGTGTTAAAATTTTATCTGTAGATGAAAGCGTTTTTCGCTTGTTTTAGGAGGAATTTATCATGTTAAAAGGGATAGCAGCAAGTGCTGGTGTATCTGTAGCTAAGGTCTACAAATTAGAAACACCAAAAGTTGTTATTGAAAAAAAAGCTGGAGTAGCTGAAGAAGAAGTAAAAAAATTCGAGGATGCTCTAGAACAAACTAAAAAAGATATCGAAGGAGTAAAAGAAAGAGCGGCTAAACGTTTAAGTGACGAAGAATTAGCTGTATTTGATGCTCACTTAATGATGGCTGGTGACCCTGAATTAGCTGGTCAAATTAAAGCCATGATCGAAAATGATGGCGTAAATGCTGAATATGCGACTGAACAAGTAGCTAATCAAATGGTTGAAATGTTCGAAAGCATGGATAATGATTATTTCCGTGAAAGAGCAGCTGATATTAAAGATGTTACTTTCCGTTTAAAATGTAACTTATTAGGATTAACAATTCCTGATTTAACAAGTATTGATGAAGATTCAATTATCGTTGCTCACGATTTGACTCCAAGTGATACAGCTCAGTTAAATGAATTTGTTAAAGGTTTCGCTACTGAAATCGGTGGAAAAACTTCTCACTCAGCTATCATGGCTAACTCATTGGAAATCCCTGCAGTTGTAGGATGCCCAGGTGTATGTGATGCATGTAAAACTGGTGATACTTTGGCATTAGATGCATTAGATGGTGTTGTTGAAATCAATCCTGATGAAGAAACAATTGCTAAATATGAAGCTAAAGCAGCTGCTTACTTAAAAGAAAAAGAAGAATTAAAAGTATTGAAGAACGAAAAATCTGTAACTACAGATGGACACGAAGTTGAACTTGCTGGTAACATCGGTGGATTCAAAGATGTTGAAGGTGTATTAACTAATGGTGGTGAAGGTGTCGGATTATTCCGTACAGAATTCTTATACATGGATTCAGATCACTTCCCAACAGAAGATGAACAATTCGAAGCATACAAACAAGTATTAGAAGGTATGCAAGGTAAAAAAGTTGTTGTTCGTACATTAGACATCGGTGGAGATAAACACTTATCTTACTATGAGTTCCCTCAAGAAATGAACCCATTCTTAGGATATCGTGCAATTCGTCTATGCTTAAAAGAAACAGATATCTTCAAAACTCAATTACGTGCATTATGTCGTGCATCTGTATATGGAAGACTTTGCATCATGTTCCCAATGATCGCTACAATTAAAGAATTCCGTGACGCAAAAGCTATCTTTGAAGAAGTTAAGGCTGAATTAATTGCTGAAGGTGTTGCAGTTAGTGACAGCATTGAAGTTGGTATGATGGTTGAAATTCCAGCTGCTGCAGTTCTTGCTGATCAATTTGCTAAATATGCAGACTTCTTCTCAATTGGTACAAATGACTTGATCCAATACTCAATGGCTGCTGACCGTATGTCTGAACACGTTTCTTACTTGTATCAACCATACAACCCAAGTGTATTACGTTTAGTTGCTAACACAATTAAAGGTGCTCACGAACACGGTAAATGGGTTGGTATGTGTGGAGCCATGGCTGGTGAACCACATGCAGTTCCTATTCTTTTAGGTTTAGGTCTTGATGAATTCTCAATGAGTGCTACTCAAATCTTAAAGGCTCGTAAGGTTGTTAAATCTTTAAGCTATGAAGAAATGCAAGGACTAGCTCAAGAATGCTTAAATAAAGACACTGCTGATGAAGTTTTAGAAACAGTTAAAACTAAATTGGGTGAATAATTAGATTCGGGGTTCTATTGAACCCCCTTTTATTTTGTAGGGGGAATATATGAAGCTTATATGGAAATATTTAATGAAATATAAGAAATGGTTTTTGTTGGATTTTATAAGTGTATTCGGGTTTGCGCTTGTAGAACTAGGAATTCCAACCATCATTTCAGATATGATTGATCATGGTATTGAAACACATGATACAGCTTATTTATATAGTCGTTTTGGCTTGATGGCTTTCATTAGTGTAATCGGTGTAAGTGGAGTTGTACTACTTGGATATTGCTGCTCAAAAATATCCACAAATATTACGCGTGATATTCGTAATGATGTTTTTAAGCATTCGCAATCTTTTTCGGCGGCTGAAATGGAAAAGTTTGGTGTATCCAGTATGATTACACGTACTAATAATGATGCCTATCAAATTATGTTATTTTTAAATGTCATCTTAAAATCCGCATTATTAACACCGGTTATGATGTGTGTTTCCGTTATGCTGATTTTACAAATATCTTTACAACTTTCTTATGTGGTCTTAGCTACAATTCCTGTTGTTATTTTAGGTGTGATCATTGTTGCTAAAGTGAGTGAACCATTGAGTGAGAATCAACAAAAGTCGATTGACCACATTAATCAAATTTTGCGTGAAAATATCACAGGTATTCGAGTAATTCGTTCTTTTAATAAAGAGGATTATGAAAAGAAGCGTTTCTCTAATGAAAATGATTTCTATCGAGATCAAAGTGCAAAGTTATTTAAATTAATGTCTTGTACAGAACCATCTTTTTTCTTTTTGATGAATATCGCTACAGTCATTGTATATTATTTAAGTTGCACTTTATTAAACACAAATGCCATTACTCTAGGAAATGTAGTTGCCTTTGTTGAATATTTATTCCACGTTATGATGTCTGTATTGATATTCTGTATGGTATTTATGATGTATCCTAGAGCCAATGTATCGGCTAAGCGTATCATGGAAGTGTTGGATACAAAACCAAGTATTGTCAATGATAAAGATTGTATTTTATTGAATTCAATTGAAACGTTAAGTTTTAATGATGTTAGTTTTTCTTATCCAAATGGTGAAGAAGCTGTTTTAAAGAATATTGACTTTTCATGTCATAAAGGACAAAAAATTGCGGTGATTGGAAGTACAGGTTCTGGCAAGAGTACATTAGTAAAATTGATGAATCGATTTTATGATGTAAGTCGTGGATCGATTGAAATCAATGGTGTAGATATTCGTAAATATGATTTGGAAAGTTTACGTGCTCAAGTTGGATATGTAGCTCAAAAGGCGCATATGTTTAAGGGGAGTATTCGTTCTAATATTTGTTTTGGAAAACCAGAGGCAAGTGATGAAGAAATGCATCATGCAGCTCGTGTCGCTCAGGCAAGTGATTTTATTTCAAAAAGGGAAAATGGATACTTGGATGAAATTGCAGAGGATGGAACAAATATTTCGGGTGGACAGAAACAAAGGCTTTCGATTGCTCGTGTCATCTTAAAAAAGCCATCCCTTTATATTTATGATGATAGTTTTAGTGCTTTAGATTTTAAAACGGATGCCACATTAAGAAAAGCCTTAAAACCTGAAGTCAAGGATGCAATCTTTTTTGTGGTTGCCCAAAGAATTTCTACAATCATGGATTCGGATATGATCATTGTCTTAGATGAAGGACAAATTATTGGATTAGGTACGCATTTAGAACTTTTAAAGAATTGTAGTGTGTATCAAGAAATTGCTCATTCGCAATTGACACAAAAGGAGTTGGATGATTATGAAAGAAACTAAGAAAATGAAGTTTAGTGAATGCTTATCCCATCTTTTTGTGTTTGTTAAACCTTATCGTTTTAAGTTGTTGTTTGGAATTTTAATGGTCATCACAGCCCAGGTGACATTCGCATTAAATCCAACTGTTGAAGGTATGATCACAACCCAGCTTGCATCCGATATTTCTTCACATCGGCCAATTCAGATAGATAAAGTTGTACATATTTTATGTATCTTATTTACAATCTATATTGTGAAGACGATATCCCAATTTTTAATGGCCATCTTTATGACGGATGCGATTCAAAAAACGATGTTTGATGTACGTAATGCGATTGAGGATAAAATTCATCATTTACCAGTATCTTATTTTGATCAAGAAAAAACAGGTGAACTTTTATCGCGTATCACAAATGATGTGGATACATTATCGAATGCGTTGCAACAAACTTTATCACGAGTAATTTCAGCTATATGTACATTCACTTTTGTGCTATTCATGATGTTAAGAATCAATGTACTAATGACGTGTATTATTCTAGTGGCATTACCTGTTATTGCGCTTTTATCAAAATTTGTAGTTAAGAAATCACAACCTCTATTTGATGATCAACAAAATACATTAGCCGATTTAAATGGTACCATCAATGAATTGTATGATGGATATAGTGAGATTCTTTCTTATAATCAACAAGAACATGCTTTAGAAAGATTTCAAAAAGATAATGAAAGAATGCGTGTATCTAGTTTTAAGGCACAGTTTGTATCGAGCTTGATCAATCCATTATGTTCTTTGATTACCTATTTAAGTATAGGTTGTGCAAGCCTTGTTGGATGTCTTCAAGTATTAAATGGAACTATCGCATTAGGGCAACTACAAGCATTTATTCGTTATATTTGGCAAATCAACGATCCGATTTCTCAAATATCTCAATTATCAAGTGCTGTACAATCGGCCTTTAGTGCGATGTCACGTTTATTTACTTTCTTAAATCAACCCATTGAAGAGGATATTGTATCTAAATGTCAAATTGATGAAGTTCGTACTATTGAATTTGAGCATGTACAATTTGGATATGATGACAATCTACTTATGAAAGATGTAAATATTGATGTACATCAAGGTCAAACCATCGCAATCGTAGGTCCTACAGGAGCAGGTAAGACGACATTGACAAATTTATTGTTGCGTTTCTATGACGTAAAGGGTGGAAGTATTAAAATCAATGGAATCGATATTCGTGAATTGTCATATCATGATTTAAGAAAACTTTTTGCGCTAGTACTACAAGATACATGGTTGTTTGAGGGTAGTATTGAACAAAATATTGCGTATGGAAATGAGAAGGCGTTAAAGAATGAAATTGTAGAAGCCGCAAAACAAGCTAATGTCCATCACTTTATACGTACTTTAACCGATGGCTATGATACTTTGATCAATGAAGAGGGAAGTAATGTGAGTCAAGGCGAAAAACAATTATTGACGATTGCACGTGCTCTATTAAAGAATCCGGAAGTCTTAATTTTAGATGAAGCTACGAGTAGTGTAGATACAAGACTTGAAAGGCGTCTTCAAGGTGCAATGGATCGAGTAATGGAAAATCGTACTTGTTTTGTGATTGCACACCGTTTATCTACAATTATTAATGCGGATAAGATTCTTGTGCTTGAACATGGAGATATTGTAGAACAAGGAAGTCATGAAGAATTATTGAATATGAATGGAGTTTATGCAAGATTGTATAATGCTCAATTCGCAAAGTAAAAGTCTGATCAGTTCAGACTTTTTTTGATGCCTTTGGCAATGGCTGTCGCAATATTTTTTGTATAATTTTTAAGATAATATAAATCGGAGTCATCCGATATAAAGCCAGCTTCAATCAAAATGGCATCCACTTTGTTGTTTTTGACAACATACAAAGGTGTTTCATTTGTATCTAATAAGCCTCGATTGGTTGAATAATCGAGTTTATCGAGTTGTTTAAGAATGGAGTTGGACACTTTCAAAGTGTTCTTGTTGTTGAAATCACAATAAATTTCATATCCATTGGCTTCACATTCACTTGAATTTAAATGTATGGATACAAAGAGATCGGCATTTTTTTTCTTTGCTAAATTACAACGTGCTTGTAAATCCTTCTTATTATTGCTTGGCCAAGAAACAGAATCACTTGTACGTGTATATACAACGTTGTAGCCATAGGACTTGAGTTGTTTTCCAATAAGTAAAGCGATTTCCAAATTGATGTCTTTTTCATAATCACCATAGGAACTTTCAGCTCCTACATCATATCCTCCATGACCAGCATCGATCATAATGGTTTCTTTTGTGCTTTTGGCAGAAATGTTTATATTTGTTTCATTGAGAAATGTAAAGGTGCATCCTATACAAAAAATCAATAAGAGTGATATTAATAATTTTTTCATGGACTTATTAAAACATGTAATCCTTAAATGTTTCTTAAATTGCTGTCCCTTAAAATTAAGTTAAAACTGTACATTTTAAAGAATACAGTAAAATGCTAATATAAGGACAAGTTTTAAAAAGGAGACAGGATTATGACAAATGAAACGACAAGAAGAATCGCAAAAACCGCTTTAATGATCGCATTGATCTTTGTATGTACATTCACAATTAAGCTTCCAAATCCGGCGACAGGAGGATATACACATATGGGAGATTGTATGGCATTTTTAGCTGTACTTTATTTAGGTAAAAAGGATGGTGCTTTAGCTGCAGGATTAGGTGCAGCATTAAGTGATTTATTAACAGGAGCCATGATTTGGGTACTTCCAACTTTTATCTTTAAATTCATCATGGGATATATCATGGGTGTTATACTTGAAAAGGGAAATAATGAAAAAATGGATTGGATTGTTGGAGCTAGCCTTGGTGGTTTGTTTCAATGTTTCGCATATACATTATTTAAGATTCCTTTATTTACTGCAGCAGTCGCCTTTGCGTCTGTACCTAGACTTTTAGCCCAAACGATTATGGGTCTAGTTATTTATGCGATTATTGCGAAAGTTCTGGCAAAATCTAAAGTGCTATCTTTACAAGGAGTTGTCGCATGAAAAAAATCGATGCACATGCACACTTAGGATACATTGGTGGATGGGCCAATGTAAAAATGGATGCAGACGAATTGATTTCATTAATGGATACATATGAAATTGAAACGACAATGATTTGTGTTTTGGATAATGAAGTAGCTTACAAGGCTATGCAGAAATATCCAGGTCGTATTGAAGGGTGTGTCTATGTAAATCCTTTAGAGCCAGATTGTTTAGATTTGATTGATAAATATGTAAAGCTTGGTTTTAAAGCTATTAAACTACAACCATTACGCCACGCCTATTGTGCGGATAGTGAAATTGTAGATCCTATATTAGATAAGGCTGAGGAATATGGTATTCCTGTTTGTATTCATTCAGGCCATCCACCTTATTCACTTCCTTGGCAAATTGGATTACTTGCCGAAAGACATCCCAACTGTAAAGTATTAATGATTCATATGGGGCATGGTCATGGAGTTTATATTGATGCAGCATTAAAAATGGCTCGACGATATCCAAATATTTACTTAGAAATGTCGGGTATGCCTATGCATACAAAAATTAAAGAAGCATATGATACGGTTGGCCATGATCGTATAATGTTTGGAACGGATGGTCCTTTCCATCATCCTACAGTTGAGATGCAAAAAGTATTAATGTGTGGCGTTGATGAGAAGGGCTTAGAAGATATTTTCTATAACAACGCAAAGAAATTTTTTGATGTATAGACAAAACTAGTAACGGGTAAACCTCATCAATTTACCCGCTTTTTTTTATGCCTTCTATTTAACTATGGGTAGTGTTTTGGAGGTTTCTGTGAGGATGGTTTGTCCAAGTTGTAAAAAGAGAAGACCTTCATTGAAAGCACCTGCATCTAAGAACATCTGTGATTACATCTCGAATGCATAGAACAAAGAGACTCAATGTTTCTTTGTTTTTTTATGTTTACTCAGAGAATACTCTAAACAAACACGAGAAGGAGTCTTTGTAGTCTAATTCTAGACTACGTTACCCGTTTTTAGTTTTACCGTTTCAAGTGAGTATTACCCGATCTTACTTTAACGGTTTGTGTTCTGTCTCGCTAAATGCACGGCTTAGTTTCTATATGCACGTTATAGTTTAACGATGATATTTGAATTAGGATAGTTTTATCCTAATTTTTTTCTTTACAAGTGATATATACTGTTATACACTGTTATATAGAAGGTGATACAATGATTATTATCAATAATAGTTCAATGATTCCTATTTATGAACAGATTGTGAATCAAGTGAAACAAAATATTGTGGATGGTAAGTTAAAAGAAGGAGATGCTTTACCGAGTGTTCGTGGTCTATCAAAAGATTTAAAAATATCGGCTTTAACTGTTAAAAAAGCATATGACATTTTAGAAGCGGATGGTTTATGTAGAACGGTTCAAGGTAAGGGTTCGTTTGTGTTGGGGGTAAATCCTGGCTTGGTACATGAGCAGCGTGTAGTTGAAATCCAAAAGGATTTAGAGAAGATACTGGATAAAGCGAAATCTTATGATTTATCAAAGGATGAAATTAGAGATTTATTTGATATCTTGATGGAGGAATAATAGTATGCGGTTTATAAAGACATATAATGATTTTAAATTGGATTGCAACCTTGAATTAAAGCCAGGTACAATTACGGCTTTGATTGGTCGAAATGGTTCTGGCAAGACCACTTTGTTTAAATTGTATCTTGGTTTGATTGAAGATGATGATAAACATACAAATCAAGTGAATAAAGAAGAAATTGGTGTTGTGTGGAATGATTCAAGTTTTAGTTTGTTTTTAAATGTTCTTGAAATTAAAAAGATTTTGAAGTATTCCTATACACATTTTGATTGTGATTATTTTGATTCTATGGTAAAAAATTTCGAATTGGATATAAAGAAACCTTTAAAGGAATATTCTACAGGTATGCTTTCAAAATTGAAGATCATTATTGCGACTAGTCTTCATGCGAAAATATTATTGTTGGATGAACCAACGAGTGGCTTAGATGTGATTGCACGAAATGAAGTATTGGATTTGTTGCGTGATTACATGGAACAAAATGAAGAGGCTTCTATATTGATTAGCTCGCATATCTCAAGTGATTTGGAGGGTTTGTGTGATGAATTCTATTTCATTGAAAAAGGAAAAATCATTCTGCAAGAACAGGATCTAGAATCTTATGCACTATTAAAGGGTGTCGATGAAACTGTGGATTTAAGTTATGCATTAAAAAAGATAGGTTCGACTTATCTTACAAATGAAAGACAATTTTATGTAGAAAACTATTCGAATCTAGTCATTGAAAAAGCACATATTGATGATTTGATGGAATATATGATCAAGGGGGAAACTATATGAAGGGTTTGTTAGTCAAAGATTTCTTGTTGATGATAAAAAGTAAGAAAGTCATATTGTTTATGTTGTTCATTGGAATCATTGGTGGGATAAATGATATTTCATTTGCGACAGGTTATATCTTGATGGTTCTTGCGATATTAAGCTTATCTACAATTTCGTATGATGAAGCCAATCATGGATTAAATACATTATTTACTTTACCTATTTCTAAATCGGATTATGTGAAAGAAAAATATTTGTTTTCTTTGATTATTACGGGAATTGGTTTTGTGTTTGTCACAATATTAGGTTGTTTTAGTAAAAGTGGCTTCATGGAAACACTTATAATCTTATCAACCGCTTTGTTGTTGTTAGCTCTATCTTTGCCATTTCAATTAAAGGAAGGCAACGAAAAAGGAAGAATTGTATTGTTTGTGGTTGTGTTTGGATGTACCTTCTTATTCGCTTTCTTAAATCAATTTATTCCTAAATTCTTTCAATCGATTGAATCGTTATTAAACACATTAGATCCTACAATGTTTAGTGTAGGTTTATTGATTACAAGTTTTATTCTATATTTTATTTCCATGCTGATTTCAATTCGAGTATACAAAAACCGTGTTCTTGATTAACGTACTAATTTATCTACAATACGATTGATGATATTCGCAATTTCTTCACAAGATTCTATGCATCCTGCATCGATCCATTGTTGAATCGTGGCTAGAGATCCAAAAAGGATGTAGTTTTTGATGTATGGATCGTTTTGAGAGACTTGTTCAAGCTGATTGTTGATGGAATCGAGTGCTAGAACTTGTTTAGGAAATTCATTGTCGACATTGCATTCAAAAAAGATTTTGATGGTTTCTTTGTTGGATTTTAAAAATTGGAGTAATTGGATAAAAGAAGTTTCTTTTGGCTGATCATTTAATTGTTCATTGATCAATTGAATGACTTCTTGCTCCATTTCTTTAATGACATCATATTGACTACCATAATATTTATAGAAGGTTGAACGATTGATATCGGCCTTTTCACATAAGCTAGAAATGGTAATCTTATTGATGTCTTTTTCTTTTAGACATTCGAATAAAGCGAGACGAATGAATTTTTTTGTCATTTGTATTTTTCTGTTCATAATCAACACCTGTTGCTTTCGTAACAATATGTTAAAATCAGTCGATTGAAAAATCAAGAGATAATTTTCTATAATTAGTTCAAATGGAGGGCTTTTTATGCTTCAATGTAAAAATATTATGAAAGATTATGTTTCAGGAGATGAAATTGTACATGCATTAAAAGGTGTATCACTTTCTTTTCGTGAACATGAATTTGTTTCAATACTTGGACAGAGTGGATGTGGTAAGACTACATTTCTAAATATTATTGGTGGTTTGGATCATTATACTTCGGGTGATTTAATTATCAATGGAAAAAGTACAAAGGATTATTGTGATAAAGACTGGGATACATATCGTAATCATCAGGTTGGTTTTGTGTTTCAATCTTATAATTTGATCATGCATCAAAGTGTTTTAAGTAATGTAGAATTGGCTTTAACACTAACGGGAGTCAATAAAGAGGAAAGAAGAAAAAGAGCTATAGAGGCTTTAAATAAGGTTGGACTTTCGGATCAAATTCATAAAAAGCCAACCCAGATGTCAGGTGGACAAATGCAGCGTGTGGCGATTGCCCGTGCTATTGTCAATAATCCAGATATTATTTTGGCCGATGAGCCAACCGGTGCTTTGGATAGTGCAACAAGTGTGCAAATTATGGAGATCTTAAAGGAAATCTCTAAAGATAAGCTTGTTATTATGGTTACGCATAATCCGCAATTGGCAGATGAATATTCGAGTCGAATTATACGTTTAAAGGATGGTTCTTTAGTATCGGATTCTAATCCTTTTAATGAACAAGAAATGAATGTGGATACGAGTGTGTTAAAAAGACCTGGCATGTCTTTTAAAATGGCTTGTTCATTAAGTTTAAATAATTTAATGACAAAAAAGGCACGTACATTTTTAACATCTTTTGCCGGAAGCATTGGTATTATTGGAATTGCTTTGATCATGTCATTATCGCATGGTATGCAGTCGTATATTGATCAAATGGAAAATGATACAATGGCCAGTTATCCGATTGAGATTCAGGCTAATTCAAGTGATATGTCTACATTAATGACAACGATGATGGGCATGAAGAAAGAAAGCAAGGAACACAACGATTCTAAGATATATTCTCGTCCTTATGTGGAGGATGTATTAGAATCTTTATCGAGTTCAAAAAAGAATAACTTATCGGCTTTTAAATCGTATATTGAAAGTAGTAAGGGTAAAGAATTTAGAAAGACGACGAAAGCGATTGAGTATGATTATAATTTAAATTTACAAGTTTATAATGAAAATACAGATTCTGGCTTAGTGCAAGTATCGCCAAATGGTTTGTTGGATAAATTAGGCATGTCGGATATGATGTCGATTCAATCGCAATTCATGGATTCAAGCGCTATGACCAATGATCAAGTATGGCTTTCTTTACCCGAATCGAAAAAGCTTCGAGATGATGAATATCAGCTTGTCGAAGGTAAGTGGCCAACAAACTATAATGAGGTGGTTTTAGAGGTCGATGAAAATAATGAGATAACAGATTATGCACTGTATTCTTTGGGATTGTTAGATCAGGATGAATTGGTTAAGAATTATCAGAAGATTTTAAATGGAGAGACGGACAAGATTTCAAAGACAAATCTAAAATCTTATAGTGTGGATGATATCTTAAATTTGAAGTTTAGATTGGTTCTAAATAGCGATTTATATCAAAAGGTAAATGGTTTATGGATCAACCAAAGTGAAAATGAATCGTATATGAAGGATGTTGTTTCTAAGAGTCCTGAAATCAAGGTGGTTGGGATTATTAAGCCAAGTGAATCCACGGTTTCACAACCAACAATGGGTGGTGTGTATTATACAAAGGCTATGGAAGAGTATGTTACTTCTAAGACGGAGAATGCTCAAATTGTAAAAGAACAAAAATCAAATCCAAATATCAATATTTTTACACAGACTGAGTTTGCGTCTGGTCAAAAGATGAGCATGTCAAATCTTACAAATGAGCAGATGATGCAGCTTTCAAGTATGTCGCAAGAAGAATTGATGAATTACATGAATACGTATAATGAGAATATCAATGCGACATATGATTCAAATTTGACTAAACTTGGTGTTGTAGATTACTCAAATCCGACAAAGATTTCTTTATATGCATCAAGTTTTGATGGAAAAGAAAAATTGGGTGATTTGATTACTTCTTATAATAAGAAACAGACAAAGAGCAATGTGATTACATATAATGATTTTATCGGTACGATGTTAAGTTCAGTAACAAGTGTTGTAAATATCATAAGTTATGTTTTGATTGCCTTTGTATCTGTATCACTCATTGTATCAAGCATCATGATTGGTATAATTACGTATATTTCAGTATTAGAGCGCACAAAAGAGATTGGTATTTTACGCTCCATTGGTGCTAGTAAGAAAGATATTACGCGTGTATTTAATGCAGAAACATTCATTATTGGATTAATCAGTGGTGTATTAGGTATATTAATTACACTTGTATTGAATATTCCAATTAGTATGGTGGTTGAGAATATGACAGGTGTTTCGCATATTGCCAAATTACCATTCAATGGAGCTGTATTCTTGATTTTAATTGATTTAGTATTAACGATTCTTGCAGGATTGATTCCATCCAAGATTGCAAGTAAAAAAGATCCTGTAGAGGCGTTAAGAAGTGAGTAATCACTTCTTTTTTGGTATAATACCTGCGAGGTGATTTCATGATTCGAAAAGGAACGATTGAAGATGCAGAAATATTATCTAAGGTAGAGGCGACTTGTTTTCCATCCAATGAAGCAGCAACTTCAAAAGAGATTCAGGAAAGATTAAATGTATATGCGAACCATTTTCTTTTATTGTTCGAAGAAGATCAATTGATTAGTTTTATCGATGGCTTTTGTACAAATCATAGAGATTTAACGGATGAAATGTATAGTGATGCTTCGATGCATGATGAAAATGGTGACTGGCAAATGATATTTGGGTTAAATACTTTGCCGGATTATCAAAGAAAGGGTTATGCTGCAAAAATCATGAATGCGATGATTCATATGGCTAGACAAGAAAACCGAAAAGGATTAGTGTTAACTTGTAAAGATAGATTGGTGTCTTATTATAGTAAGTTTGGATTTAAAAATGAGGGTGTATCCTCAAGTGTTCATGGTGGTGTAGTTTGGTATCAGATGCGATTGGAGTTTTAAATATGAATATAATAAATATGGTGAAGAAATATCAAAAGAAAAAAGCAAAAAAAGCTGCAAAAGAAGAGTTGAAACAGATGATTCCTACGTTAAGAGGTCAATTGAATGAAGTGACTTCTGGTTTGGATGAATTAAATGGTCTTCTTAAAAAGATTACGCGTTCATGAAGTCAAAGATTTATTTAGCTATCGATTTAAAGTCTTTCTATGCTTCTTGCGAATGTGTATCTAGAGGATTGGATCCTTTAACTACAAATTTAGTTGTTGCGGATGCTTCTAGAACAGAGAAGACAATATGTTTGGCTGTATCGCCTTCTTTGAAACAGTATGGAATTGGAGGAAGGTGTCGTTTGTTTGAGGTGAATCAAAAGGTACGAGAAGTGAATGCCAAAAGAAAAAAGGGGTTTTTGCGTTTTGATGGTAAATCGAGTGATGATGAAATTTTAAAGCAGAATCCTAGATTTGAAGTCGATTTTTTAATTGCACCTCCAAGAATGAAATACTATTTGGATATCAGTACACAAATTTATAATATTTATCTGAAGTATGTTTCAAGTCAGGATATTCATGTATATTCTATTGATGAAGTGTTTATTGATGCAACGCCATATTTAAATACGTATCAATTAACACCAAAAGAATTCGCAATGAAAATGATTTTAGATATTTATGAGACAACTGGCATCACGGCTACGGCAGGTATTGGTACGAATTTATATCTTGCCAAGGTGGCAATGGATATTGTGGCCAAACATAAAGATCCAGATGAAAATGGGGTTCGTGTTGCGGCTTTAAATGAGTATAGGTATCGTAAATTGTTGTGGAATCATAAGCCTTTGACCGATTTTTGGCGTGTTGGAAAAGGGTATGAGAAAAGATTGCATAAACTAGGTATTGATACAATGGGCAAGCTTTGTGCCTTTAGCTTAGAACATGAGGATGTTTTGTTTAAAACATTTGGTGTAAATGCCGAACTATTGATTGATCATGCCTGGGGATATGAGCCTTGTACAATGGAAGATATTAAGGCGTATAAACCGGAAAAGAATAGTATAGGTTCGGGTCAGGTCTTATCTTGTGGATATGAGAAAGAAAAGGCTAAGATTTTAGTAAAGGAAATGGTGGAATCTTTAGCTTTAAGTTTGGTGGATAAGCATTTGGTGACAAATAAAGTGGTTCTTACAATTGGTTATGAAACAAATGAAGCATATACAGGTGAAACAATGGTTGATTTTTATGGACGTGTTTTGCCGAAAAGCTTAAATAAAATTGTTCATTTACCTCAAAAGACAAATGCGAATTCAATTCTAATTCAAAATATATTGGATGTATATGATCGGTATGTGGATTCTAGTTTATTGGTGCGAAGAATCAATGTGGCAGCTATTGAAGTGGTTGATGAAAAGAATCGTGGCTTTGAACAGATCGATTTATTTTCAAATGCGGATGAAGAAGAATTGAAGAAGGAAAATGATCTTCAAAAGGTGACTTTAAAAATAAAGAATAAGTATGGCAAAAATTCAATTTTAAAGGGAACGGATTTTGAGAAGGGTGCCAAGGCAAAAGAGAGAAATGAGCAGATTGGAGGGCATAAGGCATAATGGATGAAAGATGGTATACAATGGATCGTCCTAAAAGTAAATATCCAAAGATGTCGATGTTAGATCGTGCTGCTCAATTTGCGCCTTTTGCAGCTTTAACTGGTCATAAAGAAGCTGTGATAGAACAGGGTAGAATCACGCAGGAAAAAAGAATTTTATCAAATGAAGAAAAGCTTGAAATCAATGAGAAAATCGTTGAGATGGTTAAATTGAAATCAAGATGTAGAATCACTTATTTTGAGAAGGATAAGACAAAAAGTGGTGGTAAGTACATTCAAAATGTTTTATCTTTTAAGCGGTTGGATGAATTGAATAAGGTTTTATATTTTAAAGAGAATATTCAAATACAAATAGATGATATTGTAGATATTGAAATATTGGAACATTGACTTGTTCCTTTTTCTTCCGTAAAATAGTACACAAGTAAACAAATTGAAAGAAGGTAAATTATGAATATATTATTTGTTGTTTTAGTCACGTTTTTTGCAGGTATGGGAGCTGGATTAGGTACTGGTTTTGCGGGTATGAGTGCGGCTGCTGTCATCTCTCCTATGTTGATCACATTTTTAAATATGGATCCTTATATGGCTGTAGGAATTGCCTTATCGAGTGATGTTTTGGCAAGTGCAGTGAGTGCTTATACGTATAAGAAGAATGGAAATCTAGATGTAAAAAATGGTGTTATTATGATGATTACCGTTTTGATCTTCACTGTCGTTGGAAGCTACATCTCGAGTCTAATCCCTTCACAGACAATGGGTTCCTTTTCAGTCTTTATGACATTCTTGTTGGGAATTAAATTTATCGTGCGCCCTGTCATGACAACGAAGGAAAGCATGGAGGCTATAGATCCAAAGAAAAGGGTAAAGCAATCTATTTTATGTGGTATGTTGATTGGTTTTATTTGTGGTTTTATAGGCGCTGGCGGAGGCATGATGATGCTTCTGATTTTAACGACTGTTTTAGGATATGAATTAAAAACAGCTGTAGGAACAAGTGTGTTTATCATGACTTTTACAGCCTTAACAGGTGCAATTTCACATTTTTCAATTGGTGGAAGTCCAGATTATGTTGTGATGGCATTATGCATTATATTTACTTTCATTTGGGCTAGAATTGCAGCTAAGTTTGCGAATAAGGCAACGCCAAAGACATTGAATCGCTTAACAGGAATTGTACTTGTTGCATTAGGCGTAGTGGTCATGGGATTTAATTTGTTGTAAAAAAAACAGCCATTGGCTGTTTCATAGAGATTGCATTCATAATTTAAAACAATTGTATTGTTGTCTTGTGAAGTTTGTACTTTCCAATCGTTTTAAATAGAATGCTTGTTACTGGAAAGATGATATCTTTTGGATTATGTGATATCGAACATGAGTATAAGATAAAAATCTTCTGAATATAATTATAATTACAGTATAGAACTTTGTCTTATGATAAATAGTCAAAAAATATAGATATATTATCATTTTTGTATTATATTTTGTTTGTGGAGAACAAATTACACATTTTAAACGGATATTCGGATGAGTTATTTCCCTGTGAATATCTGTGTTGTTAGAGAATATAGTGATTTACCGATAGGCAGTGGTTTTAAGTCTTTGCATTGGCATGAAGACTTACAGTTTGTACTTTGTACGAAAGGGTATGTCAGCTATCAAATAAATGGAATAGAGTACGAACTTAAAGAAAAAGAAGCTTTATTTATCAATAACTGTGCACTCCATATGTCAAATGATATGAGTGAGGATGGAGAGTATGTAACACTGACTTTCCCAGAAGAACTTCTTTGTTTTTTTAAAGAGAGTCGTATGAAATATAAGTATGTTTGGCCTTATACGCGTATGGATTTTTTAAGGTGTTACATGATTAAGTCTGAAAATGAAATTATTTCCTATTTATATGATGTTTACAATCTATATTTAAATGGTTCAGACATGTTTGAGTATGATGTTTCTATTTTGATCACAATGATTTGGAGACACTTAGTTGAAAGTCTATCTAAGATTGATTTTATACCGAATAAAAAGGATGTCGAAAGACAAGAACGAGTACAAGTGATGCTTGTATATATTCATACGCATTATGCAGATGAACTTACTTTAAAGGATATTGCGGATGCAGGAACGATGAGTATTGCGCAATGTAATCGTTGTTTCAATAAGATGTTAAATGTAACGCCATATGAGTACTTAATTCAATATCGTTTACAGAAGGCAACAAATCTTTTAAAGGATGCCACATTGAATGTAACGGAAATATCAGAAATTGTAGGTTTTAATAATGTAACGCATTTTATTCAGGCGTTTAAAAAGGTATATGGCATATCGCCAAAAAAATATAGAATGATGGAGGATTAAGATGAAAAGGGCAGTTGAAGAAATCTTAAAGTTTAATGAGGAAAGAGATTGGGATCAATTTCATAATCCAGAAAATTTAGCTAAATCCATTAGTATTGAGGCAGGAGAGTTGTTGGAATGCTTTCAATGGAATAATGAATATGATAAGCAACATGTTTGTGAGGAATTGGCAGATGTGATGAATTATTGTATTTTAATGGCCAACAAACTAGGTGTGGATATGGAAGAGATTTTGTTGATGAAATTAGAACAAAATAAGAAGAAATATCCGGTAGAAAAGTGTAAAGCATCTTCTAAAAAGTACACAGAACTGATAAAATAGGGGTATGTTAGATGTCGAACGATTACAATTCTTAGATTTATATAGTTTTGAACTACGATTGGATTATTTTGAGAAGATTTTAGAGTTTACAAGTTCTTCTTATTCCTTTTATTGGTTAGAGGCCATATTAAATTTAATGATTTATAAGGATACAATTGAATTTGATGAAATCTTGGATGAAATGATTTCTTTAGCCTATGAGGATGTGGTAGAAAAAGGGTATCACTTGGGTCCGTTGATTCATCAAAAGCGTACAAACGCATTGGAAAATGCGATTTTAAGCATTCAAAAGTATTTGCCTGAAAATTGTTCGAAACAAGAAATTATTATTTGTGTGAAACAACATGATGAAGATTTAAAGGATTATAAGAAACTATTGATCATGCAGACACCATATCGTTTATTATCGAGTTTTTTAGTCGATGTAGGTGGTAATGATCCAATTTGGAATCGGCCTAAGGACATTATAGAAACAATTAAAGATTATAATGAAAAATATAGACTTCCATATATCATTGAAAATGATAGGGGTCTTAAAAGAAGAGTTATTGTTCAACCAGAATGGAGAGATTTCTTAATGACTAATTATCGTGTCATTATGGAATGGGTCCATGATGAAAAAATCAAGTATCTTGAAAAGCGAAAGATTGAAGAAAGTGCATCTTAGGATGTACTTTTTCTTTTGGTTAAAATAAAAACATGGCAAAAAATAGTAAAATTCAAAAAAAGTGTATATTAATGATATATAAAATGAAAAAACTCCTTTATGTAAAGGAGTAATTGTTAAATGGTAGCGCGTACGGGATTCGAACCCGTGATACAGCCTTGAGAGGGCTGTGGCTTAACCGCTTGCCGAACGCGCCATGTGCTTAAGTATTATAGCACAAAATAAAAGAGAAGTATAGACTTCTCTTACAATTCTGCAATCAAATCGCATAAGTTTTTATAGGCTTTTTGAAAAGATTCTAGGTTTAATTTTTCTTCTGGAGTATGACAACCTTCGGCAATAGGACCGTATGTGATGATATCTAAATCTGGAATCAATCCTTTTAGAATACCCGTTTCCATACCGCCGTGGGATGCTTCGGTTTCCATTTCTACGCCTTGTCTTTTTAAGATTTCTTTTAATGTATCTCTTAATGGACTGTTAGCTTCATAGTTCCATCCGCAGAAGTTTGTATCTTCATGTTCAGTTGCATGACATAATTGTGCAATCATTTTGATTTTATTTCCTAATTCATCCTTCATAGATTCTAATGGGGAACGAATGCAGAATGCACATTTTACAACATTGTCTTCTGTTCTTAGTTTACCTAAGTTAAGGGAAGCTAGTGCTAATCCTTCAATGGCCATCGATTTATGCTGCAAACCATTTGGTAATAAATAGTATAGTGTAATTAATTCATTTGTATCTTTTGAAGTAAAGGCTTTAGTGGCTTTTTCTGTTTCTTTGAATTGAATGTCGAGTTTACTATCACTAAATTCAAATTCTGTTTTTAAATCTTTTACGATAGAATCAATATTTGGTTTAATATCTGAAACGAAAGTTGCTTCTGCTTCTCTAGGAATTGCATTTTCTTTTAGACCACCATTTACAGATACGATTTGAATATCTTTTAATGTTTGTAGAACTCGAAATAAGATTTTAATGGAGTTACCCTTTTCTTGATCAATGCAAGCACCTGAATGACCACCATCTAATCCTTTTACAGTAAGTTTGTAGGTTGGTTTATCAACTTCTTCAAAAGCACATGTTTTATTGACATAGGCATAGCGACCACCACTTGTTGTGGTACAAGTACTAACTTCACCACCCCCATCAAGACCAATCATCTTTTTGGCATTGAAGTATTCTTTCTTTAAATTAATAGATCCTAATAGACCCACTTCTTCTTGTACAGTAAATACACATTCTAAGTTTGGATGTTTTAGAGTATCATCACTAAGAATGGCCAACATGTAGCTCACTCCAAATCCATCATCGGCACCTAATGTTGTTCCTTTGGCTTTTAACCATCCATCTTCAACATATAAATTTAAAGCATCGGTTTCAAAGTCAAAATCAACATCCTTGTTTTTTTCACATACCATGTCCATATGCGCTTGTAACATTACTGTATTGTGCTCTTTGTAGCCTGGTGTAGCACCTTTATAAATAATCACATTATTCATGTCATCACGAACATATTTAAAATCGTGTTCCTTCGCAAAGTTTTCTACATAGTCTGCAATTTTTTCTTCATGAAAAGATCCATGAGGAATCTTTGAGATTTCTTCAAAATATTTGAAGATTGCGACATTTTCATCTAATACACCCATTGTTTATACCTCCACTTGATTAAAAATAGTATAGTACAGAAAATGAG
>OLFU01001728.1_pt1 | contig 19923 bp, 18 predicted proteins | sample 1605161 | NCBI WGS metagenome assembly OLFU01 (sample SAMEA3888914, study PRJEB22519) | human gut metagenome | biome: human gut; feature: human-associated habitat; material: faeces | place: Denmark | collected 2011
CGTTGCGCAGCTCCTTGACGATCGAGTAGATGCGCGAACCCTTCATGCCGACGCAGGCGCCCACCGGGTCGATGCGCTCGTCGTAGGACTCCACGGCGACCTTGGCGCGCTCGCCGGGGATGCGGACGATCTTCTTGATGGTGATCAGGCCGTCGAAAATCTCGGGAACCTCCTGCTCGAACAGCCGTTCGAGGAACTGGTTGGCCGTACGCGAGAGGATGATGCGCGGCTGGTTGTTGTTCATCTCGACCGACTTGACGATGGCCTTGATCGTGTCGCCCTTGCGGTAGAAGTCGTTGGGGATCTGCTCGGCCTTCGGGAGGATCAGCTCGTTCTCCTCGTCGTCGAGGATCAGCACCTCCTTTTTCCACACCTGGTAGACCTCGCCCGTGACGATGTCGCCGACCTTCTCCGAGTATTTTTCGTAGAGGCTGGCCTTCTCCAGATCGAGGATGCGCGAGGCGAGGTTCTGGCGCAGCGACAGCACGGCGCGGCGGCCGAACGAGGAGAGTTTGATCTCGTCGGCGTATTCGTCTCCAATCTCGTAGGTGGGGTCGATGGCCTTGACCTCCGAGACGGAAATCTGTGCGTTGGGGTCTTCGACGGCGTCGTCCTCGACGACCGTGCGGTTGCGCCAGATTTCGAGGTCGCCTTTCTCGGGGTTGATGATGACGTCGAAATTCTCGTCCGTTTCATACTGTTTTTGCAGCGCGTGGCGGAAGACGTCCTCCAGCACGCCGATCATCGTCGACTTGTCGATGTTCTTCAGCTCTTTGAATTCGGCAAAGTTGCTGATGAGATTGAGATTGTCCATTGTGTGCTTTATCTGATTTTTAATTGTTACTTGAAATCCAGCCACTCCTTCGTGTACTTGATCTGATCGAAGGGGTAGCTGCGCGTGACTTTCACCAACTGTTTCTTCTTTTTGCCCTCGACGGCCTGCTTCTCCTCGTAGGAGAGGGTGATGCCTTCGTCGGTGACCTCCTCCAGCTTGGCCAGTATCTTCACGCCGCTGGTGAGCAGCACCTCGGCCGATTTGCCGGCGAGTTTGCGGTACTGGCGCAGGCTTTTCAGCTCCGAGCCGATGCCGGCCGACATGACCGTCAGCGAAAAATCCTCCTCGTCGCGGTCGAACTGCGCTTCGACGGCGCGGCTCAACTCCGCGCAGGCGTCGATGCCGACCGACGTGTCGCTGTCGATCGTCAGTTCGATTTCGTTGCCCGGGGTCGAGGTGCACTCCACCACGAACATATCGGAGCCTTCCAAATGACGTTCCGCCGCTTCGATTATCTTTTTCGTCTCTATCATAGTCGTTGAATTTCGGTCCGGTGTAAGTATGAAATAAGGGGACTGCCCGTCCCCTTACCCTTCACGCTGTCTTTCGACACCGCAAATATAGTGAAAAATTCCGATATACCAATATTTATACGCAAAATTTACTCCTCTTTGCAACGCGATTCGTAGGGTTTGATGATGCCGCGTTTCGAGGTGCGGATGAATTCGAGGAGCGTATCGCGCTCGGGACTTTGCGGAACCTGCTTTTCGACCTCGTCGCAACCGTTCAGGTAGTTCAGGCCGCTCTGGAAGAGGATGCGGCAGGCGTCGTGGATCTCGGCGATGCGTTCGTGCGAAAAGCCGCGGCGCGCAAGCCCGATCTTGTTGATGCCCGCGAAACGGAGCGTGTCGTTGCGCACGATGACGTAGGGCGGGAGGTCCTGCCCCAGCAGCGCGCCGCCCTGCACCATGGCGTGCGCCCCGATGTGGGTCCACTGGTGGACGGCGGCGTGGCCGCCGATGACCACCCAGTCGCCGACGTGCACTTCGCCGGCGAGCGACACGCGGTTGGCGATCACGCAGTTGCTGCCGATGATGCAGTCGTGCCCGATGTGGACGTAGGCCATCAGCAGGTTTTTCGAGCCGATGCGCGTGGTTCCGGTCGAGGCGGTTCCGCGGCTGATGGTCACGTACTCGCGGATGTCGTTGTCGTCGCCGATTTCGCAGGTGGTGATTTCGCCGGCGAATTTCAGGTCCTGCGGAAGGCATGCGACCGAAGCGGCGGTGTGGATGCGGCATCGCCTGCCGATGCGCGCCCCGTCGTGGATCACGGCTCCGGGACCGATCCAGCAGTCGTCGCCGATCACCGTGTCGCCCGCGATATAGGCAAATGGTTCCACCGTGACGTTGGCTCCGAGTTTGGCGTCGGGGTGGATATAGGCCAGGTTGCTGATCATTTCCTCTATTTTTTGTTTTTGACTACCTGCGCCATCATCACGGCCTCGCAGGCGAGCGTCTCGCCGACGAACGCCTTGGCCTCCACGAGGGCGACGCCCCGGCGGATGGGTTCCAGCAGGTGGATTTCGAATTGCAGCGTGTCGCCCGGAACGACCTTGCGCTTGAATTTCACGCCGTCGATCTTCATAAAGTAGGTCGAGTAGTTCTCCGGGTCGGGGACGTTGCTCAAGACCATGATGCCGCTGCACTGCGCCATGGCCTCGACGATCAGCACGCCCGGCATCACCGGCTCCTCGGGGAAGTGGCCCACGAAGAACGGTTCGTTCATCGTCACGTTCTTGATGCCCGCCACGGACGAGGAATCGCAGTGGAAAATGCGGTCCACCAGCAGGAACGGCGGACGGTGGGGCAGCATGCGGCGGATGTCGTTGATGTCGTAGAGCGGCGGCTTGCGGCAGTCGTAGGTGTAGCGGGGTTTCTCGCCTCCGCGGCGGATGGTCTGCTTGAGCTGCTTCATAAACTCCGTGTTGGCGAAGTGTCCCGGGCGGGTGGCCCAGACGCGGCCCTTGATCCGTACGCCCAGCAGCGCGAAGTCGCCCAGCAGGTCGAGCAGCTTGTGGCGCGCCAGCTCGTTGTTGCAGCGCAGTTCGAGGTTATTGAGGTAGCCCGCCTTGATCTCGATGTCGGGCTTGTTGAAGACCTTCTTGAGCTTGTCCAGCTGTTCGTCGGGCACGGGGTTTTCCACCACCACGATGGCGTTGTCCAGGTCGCCGCCCTTGATCAGGTTCATGTTGATCAGCGGCTCCAGCTCGTGCAGGAAGACGAACGTGCGGCAGGGCGAAATTTTTCGGGCGAAGTCGTCGCCGGGGTTGAAGGTGGCGTACTGGTTGCCGATGACCTTCGAATTGTAGTCCACGTGCACCGAGACGGAGAATTCGTCGTCGGGGTAGAGGATGATCGCCACGCCCTTCTCGGGGATCGTGTAGACCATCTTTTCGGTCACGTGGTAGAACTGCCGCTCGGCGTCCTGATCCGCCAGTCCGGTCTCGGTGATGGCCCGGGCGTATTCGCGGGCCGAGCCGTCCATGATGGGGGTCTCGGGGGCGTCGATGTCGATCACGGCGTTATCCACGCCGAGGGTCCAGAGCGCCGACATGATGTGCTCGATGGTGTGCACGCGGTGGCCGCCGGCTTCGACGGTCGTGCCGCGCGAAGTGTCTACGACGTTGTCGCACAGGGCGGGAATTATGGGTTGTCCTTCGAGGTCGGTGCGGCGGAATACGATTCCGGTTCCGGCCTCGGCGGGATTCACGGTCATGGTAACTTTGACGCCCGTATGCAGGCCCTTTCCCGAGAATGAGATCGGCGCCTTCAGCGTTTGTTGTTTGGTTGACATAAGCGGTGTTTCTATATATTTGCGCGCAAAGATAGGAAATTTTCGGTAAAAAACGCTACTTTTGCTCAAAATTCCGATACACCGCAATGACTGAAACACCCCGTGACGACAAACCGAAACCCGCCCGCAGGCCGCGTATCAAACTGCCCTTCGACAACCGCAGGGAGGATGTGGGGTCGTGGACCTACGACCATCGTATCGGCCTGTGCGTCACGTTGATCGCCTATCTGGCGCTGATGATCGTCTTCGTCTCGTCGAAGATCGTCGTGGGCCGGCGCACGCACCAGCAGGGCATGTATATCGACCTTCAGACGCTGGCCGAAATGGAGCAGGAGCGCGACCGCCTGGAGCGCGAGGTGCGCGAGCGCCAACGGCAGGAGGAGATCGACTGGCGGAGCATCCGCAACCAGGCGTCGAACGAAAACGCCCTGAACGAGAAGCTCCGCGACGACCGCGGGACCAACGCTGCGGCGCTGAACGAGGCGGCGGCCGAGGCCGAGGCGCGGATGCGCGCCAACCGCGAGGCCTACGAGCAGGGGCTTGCCGAGGAGCGGGCCATCCGCGAACGCCGCGGGAAGGAGGACGGCGCGGAACGTCAGGACCGCAAGGTCAAGGGGCGCGTCACGGTGTCGTTCTCGATTACCGATCCCGTGCGCACGTCGCGTTATCTGGAGGTCCCGGCCTATCTGTGCGAGGGCGGGGGCGACGTGACGGTTTCGGTCACGGTGGACCGTGCGGGCAAGGTGACCGGCGCGCGCGTCACCGAGGGCGGCGACGACTGCATGCGCGAGTCGGCTCTGCGCGCCGCCCGCAATTCGTTGTTCAACATCGACAACTCGGCGCCCGCCCGTCAGACGGGAACCATCACTTATATCTTCATTCCCCAATGATTTCGGATGATTGCGGCCTGCCTGCCGCACATCCTGGGGCATATCCAATCCGATCTGACGGGGCATCTCGAGCGTTGTCCGTTCGGAATTTTACCGCTTGTTGGCCGGCAGTCGACCGCGGTCGGAAGCCGCGGAAGACGTTTCCCGGCAAAAAGAAGGCCTTTTTGGGGCGGCTCTGTGTCGGGAAAATCGGCTTTTTTTATGGATAATTTCGGCTTCGGCCGCGGATTTATCCGAAAAAAACGTAACTTTGTAGCCGACGTAATTTTCCGAACCGTTAGATGCGTAAACTGCTTTTCATCGTGCTGGCCTTCACGGCGTGCCTGCTCTTTCCGGAGGGCGGCGACGGTGCGTGCATCCGGCAGCAGGCGCCCTCTGCGGCCTTCTCGGCGGGCGATATGCACGCCGACGAGTGGCAGTGCGAGCGTACGTACAATTCGGACCTGAACCACCAACCCCGTGTGCTCCGGGAGGCGGAATCCTGCCCGGCGCAGCCTTCGTTCCGTTACGGCGACCGGCAAGTTCCGGCCGAACGCGCCGTCGTGCGCGGCGCCGCTTCGTGGGGCTGCGGTACGGGAGTTGCCAAGTTAACCGCTGCGTTCCAAACCTTCGATCTCTCCGCCGGACCGCATGCCGTGGATTACTATGTCCACCGGCTGCGGCGGCTCATTATTTAGCGTGCGGTATTTCCCGAACGGTTCGCCGTTCTGTTTGCCTGAAATACGAACGTCTGATAATGAAAGAGATATGGATAAGATTAAAATTTGCGAGGCGATGTACGCCTTGCCCGGGGAGGTTGTGGTGCGCCGCCGCAAATCTCTCGTACTGCCTGCCGCGCTGCTTGCGGCCGGCGTGGCGATACTGGTTCTGAATCACGTTTACGGAGCCTCGATGACCAACAACCTCCGCTCGTCGGCGGTGTTCATCGGCGGTTCGCTGGCCCTGGCGGGGATGATCACGCTCGCGGCGCGCTTTTTCAGCGCCGAGGGCGCGCCCTACTACCGTGCCGGACGCAGTTACCTGCGCTACGACGAACTTTACTTCGAGCGCTCCCAGAGCCGCGATGTGGTGGCCCTCGTGGCGGAAGGCAATGTGGAACGGCTGCTGGCAATGCCCCATGCGCGGGTTCCGGCGGTCTCCGTGGCCATGTACCGTACGCCCGACAACCGCTTCGCCGCCATGCAGGCCTTCGAGTACGCGGACCTGGAATACCGGCCGCTGACCCGGTTGCAGATCAGCCCGCAGAAAGAGGGGGCTTGCGAGGCGTAGGGTTCGTCGCTGCGCTCCGGGACCGGAACTGCGCCCGCTGAATTTTGGATACGAAAAAACAGATTGGACAGATGATAGACATCAGTGGTGAAAATGTAGTATTGGTCGGTGCGTTGCTGCTCTTCGTGGCGGTGATGGCCGGCAAGGTCGCTTACCGCTTCGGCGCCCCCGCGTTGCTGCTCTTTCTGGGGGTCGGCATGTTGTTCGGGCTGAATTTCATTTCGTTCCGTTCGGTCGAAATGACGCAGTTCGTCGGTATGATCGCACTGTGCATCATCCTCTTCACGGGCGGTATGGACACCTCCTTTCAGGAGATAAAGCCGATCATCGGGCCGGGCGTCATGCTGGCCACGGTGGGAGTGGTTATGACGGCCATGGTGCTGGCGGGCTTCGTCTGGCTCGTCGCTCCGTGGCTCGATCTGGAGATCTCCTTCGCGCTGGCGCTGCTGCTGGCCGCCACGATGTCCTCGACCGACTCGGCGTCGGTCTTCTCGATCCTGCGAAGCAAGAAGCAGGGTCTCAAACAGCATCTCCGTCCGCTGCTGGAGCTGGAGAGCGGCTCGAACGACCCGATGGCCTACATGCTTACGATCCTGCTGATCGGCGTGGTCACCAACTCCCAGGGCGGGGGCGGTCTGGGCATGAGCGCCCTCTATTTCGTGGTGCAGCTGGTCGTCGGCACGCTTTCGGGTTACCTGATCGGGCGGCTGGCTGTGTGGACGATCAACAAGATCAACCTGGCCAACCACTCGCTCTACTCGGTGCTGCTGCTGGCCTTCATCTTCTTCGCCTTCGCCTTCACGGACCTCGTCAAGGGCAACGGTTACCTGGCGGTTTACCTCGCGGGTCTGGTCGTGGGCAACCATAAGCTGGCGCAGAAACGCTCGCTGACGGTCTTCTTCGACGGTTTCACGTGGCTCATGCAGATCGTGATGTTCCTCACGCTGGGACTTTTCGTCAACAGCGACGAACTGCTGCGTCCCGAGGTGCTGATCCTCGGCGGTGCGGTCGGCGCGTTTATGATCCTCGTGGCGCGTCCCGTCACGGTTTTCGCCTGCCTGCTGCCGTTCCGGCGCTTCACGACCAAGGCGCGTCTCTACGTTTCGTGGGTGGGCCTGCGCGGCGCCGTGCCGATCCTGTTCGCCATCTACCCGATGATGGCGGGCGTCGAGCACGCCGAGCTGCTGTTCAACGTGGTCTTCCTCTCGACGATCATCTCGCTTCTGGTGCAGGGCACGACCGTGAGCGGCATGGCCAATCTGCTGGGGCTGGCCTACGAGGAGCGCGAATCGGCCTTCAACGTCGAGATGCACGAGGAGATGAAGTCGGCGCTGACGGAGGTCGAGGTCAACGAGAACCTGCTCGCCAGCGGCCATACGCTCAAGGACATCACCCTGCCCGAGAATACGCTGGTGATGATGGTCTGCCGCGACGGGGAGTACTTCGTGCCGCAGGGGAAGACGGAACTCAAGCTGGGCGACAAGCTGCTGGTTATTTCGGACCGCAGCGAGGAGCTGGCAAGCACCTATAAGGATATGGGCATCGACGACGTGATGAAGCTCGGGTAGCTTTCAACGCTCATTGCCTGCGAATTACGGCCCGGGACGCATCCTGTGCCGTGCCTCCCTCCGGCGGATTTCCGCCCGAATCTCCGGCGATTCTGTCGCCGGGGATTCTTTTTTTTTGCCCGTTCTGTTCCGTATGTCGGCGATTTTTTGTACCTTGAACCGTGAAAAGGAGATTTTCGCTCTGAAATCCGAACCGGAATCCGGAGCGTCTCTTCGTTTCGGTTTACGACGCGTGATATGTCTTTGCGGCGTCAAACAAATAGGAAAGATTAAAAAGAAAGCCGGCATTCGGCAAAAAGTTGTACTTTTGCCCTGTTCGCGGACGCTTCCTGCGGCGGCCGGCCCCGACCATGAAACTGCTGAAACCCACATACCTGCTGCGAACCCTGCTGCTGCTCTGCGCCGTAGCGGTCGTGTCGTCCGCCTGCGAGCGGAACGAAACGCAGTCGCTGTCGGACAAACTGGACCACATGATCGCCAACCGGCAGGTTTACGACTGCCAGAAGGAGCAGCGTATCGCCGAACTGCGGCATCTGTTGAGCGTGAGCGGCCTGACTCCCGCCCAGGAGTACGAGATCAACGACAGGCTGTTCGGCGAATTCCACAAGTACAAACTCGACTCGGCCATCCGCTACATGGAGCGCAACGTCCTGCTGGCGCGTCGTCTGGGCGACCGCCGCAAGGGCTGTCTTTCGGGAATCCGCCTGGCGGAACTCTACTCGTCGACGGGCATGTCCATCGAGGCGAAGCGGATGCTGGACTCGATCGACCGCCGGTCGGTGCCCCGCGACATGCTGGCGACCTATTACAAGGCTTACAACCGTTTCTACCAGCAATACGTGGCTTTCAGCGGACAGAGACACTTCCGCGAGCTGGAGGAACGCTATCAGGATTCGGTGATCATGTTTGCCGACACGGTTTCGGTGCGTTACAAGCTCGACCGGCTCTACCAGATGAGCCGCCGCAACCAGTCGCACGAAATGGAGGTCCGGCTGCTCGGGTTTCTGAACAGCCTCGAACCCGATTCGCAGCTCTACGCCGAGTGCGCCTATTCGGTGGGCAGTTTCTACCGCCGCCGCGGGGACGACTGGCTGGCGCGGAAGTACTACATGCTGTCGGCGATGACCGACATCCGGAACTCCACGAAGGAGAACGCCGCCTTCCAGGCGCTCGCGACGCTTTATTACCGTCACGACGATCTTTTCCGTGCGTTCCGCTACACGCAGGCGGCCGTCGAGGACGCGCTTTTCTCCAACGTGCAGTTCCGCACGGTCCAGATGTCGGAACTTTACTCGATCATCATTGCCTCGCACCAGGCCAAAGAGTCCCGCACCAAACACAAGCTGCAACATTATCTGGTGCTGATCAGCGTGCTGTCGGCGGTGCTGGTGCTGCTGTTCGTCTACCTGTACAAGCAGCTTCGCAGGGTCTACCGCATCAAGGAGGAGCTTTCGCAGACCAATGCGAAGCTGGCCCGGCTCAACGAGGAGCTGGGCGAGAAGAACGAGCAGCTGTCGGACTCCAATGCCGTCAAGGTGCAGTACATCGCGCGGTTCTTCGACCTTTGCTCCATGTACATCGACAAAATGGACGATTACCGCAAGTCGCTCAAGAAGCTGGCCCAGGACCGGAAGTTCGACGAACTCAACAGACGGCTCAAATCGACCTCGATGCTCGAGGACGAGCAGGACGAACTCTACAAGAATTTCGACGCCATCTTCCTGAACCTCTATCCGTCGTTCGTCGAGGACTTCAACGCCCTGCTGACCGAGGACGAGCGGATCGTGCTCAAGCAGGAGGACCTGCTGAACAAGGAGCTGCGGATTTACGCCCTGCTGCGTCTGGGCATCACCGACAGCGTGAAGATCGCCTCGTTCCTGCGCTGTTCGCTTTCGACCGTCTATAACTACCGGACCAAGGTGCGCAACAAGGCGGCCATCTCGCGCGAGGAGTTCGAAAAGATGGTCATGAAGATCGGAACGGCCCATAAAACGGACGTCTGACCATTCCAGATCGTCTACATTTTTCGGGTTGTTTCAGAATGTAATATATTGTTAATTAGAGATATGGTTCGAATTGGGTTCTACATTTTCCGCTTCAGTTTTCAAACCGAAGGTTATTCGGGGTAATTTTGTAATCGAGGTGGTGCGCCTGCCGGTATTTTCCTTCGGAAACGGGAGGCGCGGCGCTGAACCTAACTTTTAATCGACCTTATTGACTACACGATGAATCCTGTAAAAGTTGGCCTTATCGGCTTCGGCAGAATGGGAGGTTTCTACCTCGACGAGATGCAGAAAAGCGGCAGGTGGGACGTTGCGTACATCTGCGACGTCTGCGCCGAATCGCGGGACCTGGCGCGCAAGCTGGCCCCCGGGGCGAAGGTTGTGGATGACGAACAGGTTATTTTCGACGATCCCGAAGTGCAGGTCGTGGGGCTGTTCGCTCTGGCCGACTCGCGCAAATCGCAGATCGAGCGGGCTTTCGCCGCGGGCAAGCACGTCATCGCCGAAAAACCCATTTCCGACAGTATCGAAAACGAATGGCAGGCCGTCGAGCTGGCCGAGAACACGCCCTTGTTCTCGACGGTGAACCTCTACCTGCGCAACTCCTGGTATCACAATACGATCAAAGATTTCATCGCCCAGGGCGAGATCGGCGAACTGGCCATCATCCGGGTCTGCCACATGACTCCGGGACTGGCTCCGGGCGAGGGCCACGAATACGAAGGCCCCGCGTTCCACGACTGCGGCATGCACTACGTGGACATCGCACGCTGGTATGCCCAGTCGGAATTCAAGACCTGGAATGCCCAGGCCGTGCGGATGTGGAACTACAAGGACCCCTGGTGGCTGCAATGCCACGGCACGTTCGAGAACGGCGTGGTGTTCGACATCACCCAGGGGCATGTCTACGGCCAGCTGGCCCAGACCCAGACCCATAATTCCTATGTGGACATCATCGGCACGAAGGGCATCGCACGCATGACGCACGATTTCAAGACGGCGATCGTTGAGCTGCACGGCGTGACGCAGACCCACCGCCTCATCCAGCCCTACGGGGGCAAGAACATCGACACCCTTTGCAAGCTCTTCGCCGAGTCGATCGAGACGGGCCGCCGCAGCGAGGCGCTCCCGGAGTTCCGCGACGCGGCGCTGGCCTCGGAGTACGCCTGGCGGTTCCTGCGCGACGCGCGGGAGCACGACCTCCCGGCCATCGGGGAACTGGAGACCCTGCGGCAGATCCGCGAACGCCGCCGCACGATGAAGGACGGCTACGGCCTGTTGCGCAAACACGCATGACAATCGCATAACCCTAAAACTACCTGAACTATGAATCATCTGTTATTTATCGGCGTGGGACAAATCGTCATCATCGCGCTTGTCGTGCTGCTGCTGTTCGGCGGCACGAAGATCCCGGAATTGATGAAGGGCCTCGGCAAAGGCTACAAGATCTTCAAGGACGAGGTCGACAACATTGAAAAGAACATCAAATAACCTCAATACTAACTCAAATTAAACCTCGAAACGATGGCAAAAGAAATGTCAAGAAGAACGTTCCTGAAGCAGGGAGCGGCTGCCGCGATCGGTTTAGCGGTCGTACCCAGCACGGTTCTGGGTAAGAAATTCGGCTACACGGCCCCCAGCGACAAACTCAACATCCTGGGCGTCGGCGTCGGCGGACGCGGCGCTTCGGTGCTGAAGGGCCTGGAGAGCCAGAACATCATCGGCCTGTGCGATGTCGACTGGAAATACGCCGACCACATTTTCAAACGTTATCCTGCGGCCAAGAAGTTCAACGACTACCGCAAGATGTACGACGAGATGCTCAAGTCGGCCGATGCCGTGATGGTCGCTACGGCGGACCACACGCACGCCATCATCGCCGCCGACGCCATCACCGCCGGCAAGCACGTATATTGCGAAAAACCGCTGACCCACACCGTCTACGAGTCGCGCCTGCTGACCAAGCTGGCCGACAAGTACAAGGTGGCCACGCAGATGGGCAACCAGGGCGCATCGGCCGAAGGCGTGCGCAAGGTCTGCGAATGGATCTGGAACGGCGAGATCGGCGAGGTGCGCCGCGTGGACACCTTCACCGACCGTCCCATCTGGCCGCAGGGCCTGGCGCGTCCCGAGGAGGATATGCGCATCCCCAAGACGATGAACTGGGACGCCTTCATCGGTCCGGCTCCCTATCGTCCCTACAACGCCGCCTATACGCCGTGGAACTTCCGCGGATGGTGGGATTTCGGTACGGGTGCGCTGGGCGACATGGCCTGCCATATCCTGCACCCCGTGTTCAAGGGGCTGAAACTGGGCTATCCGACCAAGGTGGAGGGCAGCTCGACGCTGCTGCTGAACGAGTCCGCTCCCTCGGCACAGCGCGTGAAGTTCATCTTCCCGGCCCGCGACAACATGCCGAAGGTGGCCATGCCCGAAGTCGAGGTGCACTGGTACGACGGCGGCCTGATGCCGGAGCGTCCCGCAGGGCTTCCCGCCGGCAAGAACCTGAACGTGAGCGGCGGCGCCGCCATCTTCTACGGTACGAAGGACACGCTGATCTGCGGCTGCTACGGCAAGGACCCCTATCTGGTTTCGGGCCGTGTTCCCGAGGCTCCGAAGGTGCTGCGCGAGATCACCGAGTCGCACCAGATGGACTGGGTGCGCGCCTGCAAGGAGGACGCCGACGACCGCGTGCTTTCGGCATCGGACTTCAGCGAAGCCGGACCGTTCAACGAAATGGTCGTTATGGGCGTGCTGGCAGTCCGCCTCCAGGGCCTCAATCAGGTGCTGGAGTGGGACGGTCCGAACATGCGTTTCACGAACATCCCGGACGACGCCATGATCAAGACGGTCATCAAGGACGGCTTCCACATCAAGGACGGACACCCGACCTTCGACAAGACCTGGACCGATCCCGTGAACGCACAGCAGTTCGCCCAGGAGCTGATCAAACACACCTACCGCGACGGCTGGGCGCTTCCCGCCATGCCGCGCTGATTAACTAACCTGTCCGTAAAACTTTAAAAAACAGAAAGAATATGAAAAAGACCCTTTTATTCTCGGTATGCGCGGCTCTGACCGCATCGCTGGTTTCGTGCGGCGGCCCCGGCGGCAAGGCCAAGACGGCTGAAACGGCCGATGCCAAAACCGCCAAGAAAGCCGTTCCCGAATACACCGTTGTCGACAACGCACAGGTGGACCTCGCCTCGTTCCCGCAGGACAAGGACGGTTACTACGTGATTTTCGACGGCAAGACGCTCAACGGCTGGCGCGGCTACGGCAAGGACAAGGCTCCTTCGCGCTGGACGGTGGAGGATGGCGCCATCAAGTTCAACGGCTCGGGCGGCGGCGAGGCCCAGACGGGCGAGGGCGGCGACCTGATCTTCGCCAAGAAGTTCAAGAACTTCGAGCTGGAGATGGAGTGGAAGGTTTCGAAGGGCGGCAACTCGGGCATCTTCTACCTGGCCCAGGAGGTTACGACCCAGAAGGACGGCAAGACCAAGTACGAGCCGATCTACATCTCGTGCCCCGAATATCAGGTGCTCGACAACACCAACCATCCCGATGCCAAGCTGGGTGTCGACGGCAACCGCCAGTCGGCGTCGCTCTACGACATGATCCCCGCCGTTCCGCAGAACCAGAATCCCTTCGGCGAGTGGAACAAGGCCAAGATCATGGTTTACAAAGGCACGGTCGTACACGGCCAGAACGACAAGAACGTCGTGGAGTACCACCTGTGGACTCCCCAGTGGACCGAGATGCTGGAGAACAGCAAGTTCAGCTCCGAGAAGTGGCCTCTGGCGTTCGAGCTGCTGAACAACTGCGGCGGTGAGAACCACGAAGGCTACATCGGCCTTCAGGACCACGGCGACGACGTCTGGTTCCGCAATATCCGTGTCAAGATTCTCGATTAAGGGCTTCTTACGATGAGAAACAGGCTATTCGCAGTCATCTGCGTCCTCCTCGCTCTGGCGATGCTCCCCGGCGGAGCATCCGCCAAAGCGAAGAAGGCCCCGAAGAAGGACATCGGTATCCAGCTCTATTCGGTGCGCAGCCTGATCGGGGTTTTCGGCAAGAGCCAGGGCGATTACAAACCCGTCCTGAAACAGCTCGCCGACATGGGCTACACTTCGGTTGAGGCCGCCAGCTACAAGGACGGAATGCTCTACGGGCAGACTCCCGAGCAATTCCGCAAGGATGTCGAGGATGCCGGTATGCGGGTGATTTCCACGCACTGCACGCTCAACCTCTCCGACGAGGAGCTGGCGAGCGGCGATTTCTCGAAAGCCCTCGCTTGGTGGGACGAGTGCATCGCGGCGCACAAGGCCGCCGGTGCGGAATATATCGTGGTCCCCTCGATGCGTAAGATTTCGACGCTCAAGGATTTGCAGACCTACTGCCGCTATTTCAACGAGGTGGGTGCGCGCTGTGCGGCCGCCGGCATGAAGTTCGGCTACCACAACCACTCGCGCGAGTTCGAGAAGATCGAGGATAAGGTCATGCTGGACTACATGCTCGAAAACACCGATCCCGACAAGGTGCTGTTCGAAATGGATGTCTACTGGACCGTGATGGGCAAGGCCAGCCCGGTGGACTACTTCAAGAAGTATCCGGGGCGTTTCCGGCTCCTGCACATCAAGGATCGTCGTGAGATCGGCCAGAGCGGCATGGTGGGCTTTGACGCCATCTTCGCCAACGCGCGGGAAGCCGGCGTGGAGAACATCATCGTCGAGATCGAAGGTTCGAGCTACAACGACATCGTGCGCAGCGTCCGCGAATGCGCCGATTACCTGCTCGAAGCGCCTTTCGTCACGGCTTTTTTCCGGGACAAATAACGCCTTCCGGCAGCGTTGCGCATATCCGGCCGTCCCTTGCGGACGGCCGGATATTTCGTTTTGTCGTTTTTGGCTGCCGCCGTGGTTTTTCCGCTGAATTATCGCTAATGTTGCGGGTGGAGGCCGGCACGGATGCTTTTGTGTCGTTTATGCCGGATGCGGCCGATACGGGCGGAAACATACACTGAAAAACGGGACCATCGAAAGATGGTCCCGTTTTTATGGTGGAGAATACGAGATTCGAACTCGTGACCTCTTGCATGCCATGCAAGCGCTCTAGCCAGCTGAGCTAATCCCCCTTGTTGTGGGTGCAAAGATAATCGGATTTTTTTATTTCCACAATTTTCGGCCCGAAAAATCGGCTCCGGAATTGAACTTTTTTCGAAAAAACATCCCGAAGCTCTTCGGAACGCTTCCGGAAGCCCGTCGCTGAAGGGTTTCTCCGACATCTGGGCCTCGGCCGAGAACATCAGCCATTGGGACATCGGGCTGGCTGGAGGGGTGCTGATTGCCAAACCCGGGAACCGGGCGATGATCTATGCCGCCACGACGCTCGACAACGGACGCAGATGAAGCGGCAGGGTGCGGCATACGGCATGGCTGGCAGTCCGGTGATCGCCAATATGCAGCGCCTGCTGGAGAATATCGTCCGCAAATCGGCCAATGTCTATTGATTCCCGGTTGCGGGGGGCTTCCACCTGCCGAAACCCCTCTCTCCTGCCGAAACGAACGGCGGACCCCGGGAAAGGGTCCGCCGTTTCGTTGTCCGGATGCCGGCTTCCCGGCTGCGGGGCTATTCCACCTCCCAGGTGGCTCCCGAGCGGAGCAGGTCGTCCACGCAGTGAATTTTGCTCGTGGCTTTGACCTCCTCGACCTGCTTCTCCACGGCGCGGTCGTAGACCGAGTCGTCCTCGACCGAGCGGATTACGCCCAGCGCTACCGGGTAGTCGGGGTATTTCATCGCCGCCAGCATCGAGTGCAGCGTGGTGTCGCGCTCGTGGGCGTCGTGTGTCAGCACGTCGTCCAGCGTGTAGCCGTCCTGGCCCACGGTCACCACCTTGAGTTTCATGTTCTCGAACACGATGCCCTTTTCGTTGTTGGCGCCGAAGAGCATCTTCTCTCCGTGGCGCAGCGTCACCGTGCGTTCGGCGCGCGTGGCCTTGTCGGCTGCGAAGTCGGCGTGGGTCTTATCGTTGAAAATCACGCAGTTCTGCAACGCTTCGATCACCGACATGCCCGTATGTCTGGCCGCGGCGATCATGCACTCCTTCGAGAGGGCGACCTCCATGTCGATCGTGCGGGCGAAGAACGTGCCCTTGGCGCCGATGACCAGTTCGCCGGGGTTGAACGGCTTCTCGACCGTTCCGTAGGGCGAGGTCTTGGTGATCTTGCCCAGCTTCGAAGTGGGGGAGTACTGGCCCTTCGTGAGGCCGTAAATCTCGTTGTTGAACAGGATGACGTTGAGGTCCACGTTGCGGCGGATGGCGTGGATGAAGTGGTTGCCGCCGATGGCCAGCGAGTCGCCGTCGCCGGTGGTGACCCACACCGAGAGGCGCGGGTTGGCCGTCTTGACGCCCGTCGCCACGGCGTTGGCGCGCCCGTGCACGGAGTGGAACCCGTAGGTCTTCATGTAGTAGATGAACCGCGACGAGCATCCGATGCCCGACACGAACGTGAACAGGTTGTGGGGCGTGTCGAGCGCGTCGGCGATTTCGGGCAGCGCGCGCTGCACGGCGCTCAAAATCGCGTGGTCGCCGCATCCGGGACACCAGCGTACCTCCTGGTCGCTCTTGAAATCCGCAGGGGTGTATTTGTAGTCTGCCATGGTTACTTCAGTAAGGATTCGAATTTCTGTTTAAGTTCTGCGACCGTGAAGGGCAGTCCCTCGCACTTGTTGTACTGTTCGTAGGGGAACTCCTGGAAGTTCTGGCGCAGATAGGCCGCGAACTGTCCTTCGTTCAGCTCGCAGACGACGATCCTGCGGAACTTCGCGAAGATGTCGCGCACCCCCTTCGGCAGCGGGTTGATGTAGTTGAAATGGCACAGCGAGACCTTTTTGCCCTCGCGGCGCATTTCGTCCACGGCGTTTTGCAGGTGGCCGCGCGTGCCGCCCCAGCCTACGACCAGCAGGTCGCCTTCCGCATCGCCCCAGACGGCCTGTGCGGGAATGTCGTCGGCGACTTTGGCCACCTTCGCCGCGCGGGTGTCGGTCATCTTCTGGTGGTTGGCCGGATCGTGCGAGATGCAGCCCTTCACGCAGTCCTTCTCCAGTCCGCCCACGCGGTGCTCCAGACCCACTTTGCCGGGGAACGCCCAGCCGCGGGCCAGTTTTTCGTTGCGCACATAGGGCATGAACCCTCCTTCGGGAGCCTTGTCCACGATCGGGGGCTGAATGGCGGGGTAGTCCTTCATCTCGGGAATCCGCCACGGCTCGGAGCCGTTGGCGATGAATCCGTCGGTCAGCAGGATCACGGGCGTCATGTGCTCCATGGCCAGGCGTCCGGCTTCGAAGGCGTAGTGGAAGCAGTCGCTGGGCGACGATGCCGCCACGACGATCACCGGGCACTCGCCGTTACGGCCGTAAAGCGCCTGCTGGAGGTCGCTCTGCTCGGTTTTCGTCGGCAGGCCCGTCGAGGGTCCTCCGCGCTGTACGTCCACCACGACCAGCGGCAGTTCGGTCATCACCGCCAGTCCCAGCGCTTCGCTCTTGAGCGACAGTCCGGGGCCCGAGGTGGTCGTCACGGCGAAATTGCCCGCGAAGGCCGCGCCGATGGCCGTGCAGATGCCGGCTATCTCGTCCTCGGCCTGCACGGTCTTCACCCCGAGGTCCTTGCGTTTGGCCAGTTCTTCGAGGATCACCGTGGCCGGGGTGATCGGGTACGAACCGCAGAAGAGCGGCAGGCCCGCCTTCTCGGCCGCGGCGCAGAGTCCCCACGCCGTGGCGACGTTGCCGTTGATCGACCGGTAGGTGCCCTTTTCGCGGGGAGCCGGAGCCACGGTGTAGTTGTTGGCGAACTGGTGGGTGTTTGCGGCGTAGTTATAGCCTGCCGCTATGGCCAGCTTGTTGGCCTGGGCCACGGCGGGATTTTTCTTGGCGAATTTCCCGTCGAGGTATTTGAGTGCGTAATCCTCCGGACGGTCGAACAGCCAGAAGCAGATGCCCAGTGCGAACATGTTCTTGCACTTGACGACGGCCTTGTTGTCGAGTCCGGTCTCTTTCAGCGCCTCGCGCGTCATGGAGGTGATGTCGGGAACGACGACGTTGTATTCGTCGAGCTTGAGTTCTGCCAGCGGATCGAGGGTTGCGAATCCCGCCTTCTTGAGATGTTCTTCGGTGATCGAATCGCCGTCGAGGATGACCGTCGCGCCCGGCTTGAGCCACTTTCGGTTGGCCTTGAGCGCCGCGGGGTTCATCGCCACCAGCACATCGCAGTAGTCACCGGGATTCAGCTCGCGGTGGTCGCCGAAATGGACCTGGAAGCCCGAAACGCCCGCAACGGTTCCCTGCGGGGCGCGGATTTCGGCGGGGTAGTCGGGGAAGGTCGAGATGCCGTTTCCCAACAGCGCCGAAGTGTCGGAAAAGAGCGTGCCCGTGAGCTGCATGCCGTCGCCCGAATCGCCCGAAAAGCGGATCACGACGTCCTGCAACTCCCGCACTTTTGATTGTTCCATGATTTTGGTTTCAGATTATGGGTTAACAACGATTTCGCAAATATACAGTGACTGATTGGGGCAAAACGGCGAATTTGTTCGCAGTCCATGCCGAACCGATCCTGTCCGTTATGCAAATATATTAAATAAATTGTCATATCGGACTTTTTCGGGCGATTTTTTAGTTTTCCGTTCCGTGTCTGTCGGTTTTTTGCGTCCCGGATTGCTAATTCGCTGTAATTCAAAAGATAACTTTTTGTTGCGATCGTCGCTGAAAAACCTTTTCGGACTCCGTTCTTTCGGATGCGCTCCGCATGCCGCCGGAATTTCGGGCCGAAAAGCGGCGATCCGGACGATTTTTTTCATTCCGGTGCGGTTTCCTCGTTCTTTTGGGCTACTTTTGCAGTTTCAAATTCAGATTTTAAGAATGATTACAGTTTCGAATTTAGAGGTACAATACGGAAAACGGGTTCTTTTCAAGGATATCAATCTCAAATTCACCCCGGGCAACTGCTACGGCGTGATCGGGGCCAACGGGGCGGGGAAGTCCACCCTGTTTCGCAGCATCCTGGGCCAGTTGCCCTATAAGGGCACCATCACCTTCTCCCCGGCGGGGGGGCCAGCCATCCGCCTGTCCGATGGGTCGGTGACGGGGGGAAAGCGTCCGTTGGTCGGCTATGTGCCCCAGGCCCCCAGCTTTGACCGGGGAGACCCGGTATCGGTGCTGGACTTTTTCGTGGCGGCCACGGCCAAATGGCCTGTGTGGCTGCCCATCCCCAGGAAATACCGGGAGCAGGCGGCGGCCAGTCTTGCCCGGGTCCACGGGGAGGAACTATTGGACCGGCCCATGGGCGGTCTATCCGGCGGTCAGCTCCAGCGGGTGCTGCTGGCTCTGGCGTTAGAGCCGGTGCCCCACATCCTTATCCTGGACGAGCCCCTGTCCGGCGTGGACATCGAGGGGGAACACCAACTGCTGGAGATGCTGGACGAGCTGCGCACCCAGTATGACCTGTCCATCTTTCTGTCCACCCACGACTTTGCCACCCTGGACCAGTATGCCGACAAGGTCATTCTGCTGGACCGCAAGGTGCTGAAGGTGGGTTCCCCGGACGAGGTGCTGTCCTCCCCGGAGTTCTATCAGACCTTCCATCTGCGCATGGGGAAAGGGGGGGAGCACCAATGACCTGGTGGTATTCCCTGGTGTCCCTGCTGCCCTTTGAGTGGGCCGCGCCGGATACCATGCTGTTCATGAAAAACGCCCTGCTGGCGGTGCTGGTCATCTCGCCCCTGTTCGGCATCCTGTCCACCATGGTGGTCCACAGCCGCATGTCCTTCTTCTCCGACGCTTTGGGTCACTCCGCCTTCACCGGCATGGCCATCGGAGCCATCTGCGGCTTTCAGGAGCCCACTTGGGCGGCGGTGATCTTCGCCATTCTGTTCGCCCTGCTCTTTAACGTGGTGCGACGGCGGTCCGCCCTGGGCAGCGATACGGTGATCGGGGTGTTCTCCTCCACCGCCGTGGCCTTGGGCATCTTCCTGTCCACCCTGAACGGCCGCTCCTTCACCAAGTTCAATAACCTGCTCATCGGCGACATCCTGTCGGTGGAGCCGGAAAAGATCGGGGTGCTGGCCCTGATTTTGGCGTTGGTCATCGCCCTGTGGGTTCTGTCCTTCAACCAGCTGATGCTCTCCGCCGTCCACCCCGCCCTGGCCGACAGCCGGGGCATCCGGGTGTTCTGGCAGGAGACGGTGTTCTCCATCGCCATCGCCGTGGTGGTCACGCTGTCCATGACCTGGGTGGGCCTGCTGGTCATCAACTCCCTGCTGGTGCTGCCCGGCGCGGCGGCCCGGAACGTCGCCCGGAATATGTGGCAGTATCACCTGCTGTCCTTCCTGGGGGCGGTGTGCGCCGGGGTGGCGGGACTGCTGACCTCCTACTACATGGGCCCCTCCGCGGGTGCGTCCATCACTCTGTACCTGGCGGCGTGGTTCTTGGTCACGTTTTTGCTGCGGAAGAAGAATTGAAGTAAAATTTGATTTTTTAAGAGCTGATTAAGAATATTTTAAGAAACATATAAG
>OLFU01001732.1_pt1 | contig 19904 bp, 22 predicted proteins | sample 1605161 | NCBI WGS metagenome assembly OLFU01 (sample SAMEA3888914, study PRJEB22519) | human gut metagenome | biome: human gut; feature: human-associated habitat; material: faeces | place: Denmark | collected 2011
GTCCGTAAAATCTTTTGATATTCTGTTTGATCTCAAGTAAAGCTGTCATTTTCTATGTCCTCCTGCATTTCTCCGGACCGGATTTCTTTTTTCCTCCCGCCCGTAGATTTTTTCCAGTCTTGTAAGATCCTGATAATATTCCCTGACACTTTTTTTTGCCCGGAAATATTTCACAGAATACTGGATGTAGGTCAATATCGAATATACAACAAGCACGATCAGATAACCGACGATGATATAGATCCCAACCTCGACCAGATTAATCTTATTCACATTATCCATAAGATATTCGCTGAAATATGCGGCAACGCCTGCAAGTCCCAATATATATCCGATCGTTACCAGAAAAAAGTTTCTGATCAGTGCAAGTCCAATATAATCACTTCGATAATATCTGCTCACCGGAAGATACTTCCTGCCTTCGCCATGTTCATACATAGCCAGACGGTTCATAATCTTCACTTTTTCTTCATTTACCATAAAAATAACTCCTCATAAGCTTTCTTTATCAGGAAAATCCCCGATATATGATCTGCATTACGCTTTCCATACAGTTATACTGTTTAACTGCAATCAAATTTATTGTAGCATAGTTCCATACCTATGAAAAGTGTTTTTTCGGCTGTTTCATGCCCTTCCTGCGCATATTGTCAGAAAATAAACTTTCTCTGCACCGGCCTCAAGAAGACACATTGCCATGGCATCTGCCGTACTTCCTGTTGTGTATACATCATCCACCACAAGTACAGAAAAACCCGGGATCTTTTCGGTTACCTGATATGCATTTTTCAGGTTCTGACGCCTCTGTATGGCATTAAGTTTTTTCTGAGATCTTGTGCTTCGTATCTTCTTTACCAGATGCTCATTCCATGGGATCCCCGTAAGAACACTGAGCCTTTCTGCCAGATATGCTGCCTGGTTAAAACCTCTCATCCTTTTTTTTCTGGGATGCAGAGGAACGGGAACGATCAGATCAGGCTTCCACCGTTCCAGATATTTTTTTCCGAAGACGCTCATTGCCTTTGCATAAAAATCCCCATATAAATCATTTGTATCATTTATATGGGGATTTCCCGCAAATATGTATTCATTGTTTATAACCGGAAGCCAATATCATAAACTTCCGGTAACTTATATGACTTATAATCCGGTAATCAGCTCAACAATAAAGACGCCGAGACATGCGAACAAGGATACCTTCAGCAGGCTCTTGCCACGGTAGGCCAGAAATATGGCGATGATAAATCCGGCAAGTGCAGACCAGATATTCGCAGTGGCACTGAGAATTGCCGGGAATGTCATAGCAGCAAGCGTCACATAAGGGACATAGTATAAAAATGATTTGATATACGTGCTTTTAATCTCTTTGCGGATCAGCGTCAGCGGAAGCATACGGATCAGGTAAGTAACTGCCGCCATCACAAATATGTAAATGTAAATATTATGATTCATGGTGTGCCTCCTTTGTACTGTCACTCAATTCGCCAGCTTCTTCCAGTTCATCGTACTCGTCCTCTTTCACCGGGAAGAAATAAGCCGCAATTCCTGCAATGATCAGAGTAATGATGATAATACGGAATCCGGATGAAATATTCCTAAGCCCGGGTGTTTTGTCAAATAAAAAGCTGGCTGCCATGGAAATGACAACAACACCTGCGAGTACACGGTTGTTACGGGCCGGCGGAATGATGATCGCCAGAAACATACCATAAAGTGCGACACTTAATGCACTGACAACACGAGCCGGTAATATATTACCGGACAGGATTCCAAGAAATGTACCGAATACCCATCCGAATACAGAGATAAATATAACCCCGTAAGAATAAAACGGACTCAGTTTTCCACCCTTGCAAACTGTGACGCCGAAGATCTCATCGGTCACACCGTAAGCAATGAGAAAACGGTGGAACAGCGGCGCTTCCGGATCAATCTTCTGCGAAAGCGCACAGGACATCAGACAGTATCTTAAGTTGATGATAAGCTGTGTGATGGCCATCTCTATATAAGAAGCAGTCGATGCGATCAGCGACAGCCCTGCAAACTGTCCGGCACTGGTCACATTTGTCAGAGAGATCAGAACCGCATCAAAGATCGAAATTCCGACTTTTTTTGCCATGATCCCAAATGTAAATGAAACCGCTATGTATCCAAGACAGATCGGTATTCCGTCCTTGAAACCGGCGGTGAAATATTGTCTTCTGGTCATAATAAATTCCCCAATCTTATGTATAGTTTCTGTAAATAACGAGAATATTATAAGCTTTCTGGGAAGAAGCGTCAATGATGTGAAAAGTGGAAGCATATATGAATGATGGGAAAATATAAGAAAAAATTAGAAGATGATATCCGGTGTCCGCTCGAATATGGCCTGGCTATATTTGGTGGAAAATGGAGCGGTACTTCAGATCTGTAATTGTGAAGAACACGAAATATAGGTGCCGTTAAAAAATATAAAATAATGTGATCAGTCTGACTTGCAGGACGAAAAACAGAGAAGTATACTAAACATGAAAATTTTAAATTCATTCATAGCACACCGGGGAATCATCTACGGTGCAAGGAGGGCAATATATGTATACACCTGCAAAAGAACGATACAACATCATGGAATATAACCGCTGTGGAAGAAGCGGATTACTGCTTCCCAAGATTTCGCTTGGCTTATGGCATAATTTCGGAGATGCTTCCGATTATGAAAATATGAGACAGCTTTGCTTCACAGCATTTGACAATGGCATCACGCAGTTTGATCTTGCCAATAATTACGGGCCGGCTTACGGAAGTGCGGAGAAAAATTTCGGCAGAATATTAAAAGAAGATCTGATGCCATATCGTGATGAACTGATCATTACGACAAAGGCCGGATTTGATATGTGGGAAGGCCCTTACGGCAACTGGGGCAGCCGCAAATATCTGCTGGCGAGCCTGGATCAGAGCCTGAAACGTATGGGACTGGATTATGTGGATATTTTCTATCACCACAGAATGGATCCGGAGACACCGCTTGAGGAGACAATGGGAGCTCTGGCAACAGCTGTTTGTCAGGGAAAGGCACTCTATGTAGGACTTTCAAACTATGATGGAGAGACTTTGGAACAGGCAGCAGCGATCCTGAAAGATCTGAAATGCCCGTTTGTGATCAATCAGAACTGTTATTCTATATTTGACAGAACAGTAGAAAAGAATGGATTAAAGGATATGACCGGCAATCTGAAAAAAGGACTCATTACATTCAGTCCTCTGGCACAGGGACAGTTGACGGACCGTTATCTCAATGGGATCCCGGAAGACAGCCGTATTCGAAAGGACGGAAGATTTTTGAAAGAAAGTATTCTTACCGCAGAGCGTATGGAACAGATTCGTAAGTTAAATGAACTGGCGGCTCAGCGTGGTGAGAAGCTTGCGGATATGGCACTTGCCTGGCTTCTTCAGAAAAAAGAAGTTACCAGTGTCCTGATCGGTGCATCAAAAACGCAGCAGATCCTGGATAATATAAAAGCAATACACAGTGCGCCATTTACAGAGGAAGAATTGCAGAAGATTGATGAGTACAGTCTGTAGTCCTTGACATCCCGCCCGCTTATATGCTACGATTTAAATTACGAGTGGATATATGACAAACGCAGTGATGAAGAGAGTATGTAACAGGAAATCTTACAGAGAATCCCGTGAACTGCCGGTGAGGATGCCGCAGTGTGCTGCTGAGAGGGATAGGTGGAATGTTACAGAAGATGGCTTACTGAGCGGTGTGGATGAGCATTGATAAAGATAGATAAAGATGTAAGTTCACGAAGGGCTCCGCCCTTTACAGCGGTGAGGTGGAGTGAACAGCTTCACCCGCAGAGACTATCAGTTGCGAGACTGGCAGTGAATGGAAGTGGTAACACGGATTTTCGTCTTCCCTGAGATTTATGAATTGTAACAGAAGTTATGAGGAGTGAATTCAGGGAAGATTTTTTGTTTATATAGAAAAGAAATCTGTTGGCAGCCAAAGCCTGCAGGCAGCAGGTTATGTAGATATTCAGATTCTGCGAAGGAAATATATTCGGTAAACATAAAAGGAGAGAAAAAGACATGTGTGAAAAATGTAATAAAGGAAAATATTATATTACAACAGCAATCGCTTATGCATCAGGCAAACCGCACATCGGTAACACATACGAGATCGTGCTGGCAGATGCCATCGCAAGATATAAAAGAAGTCAGGGATACGATGTATTCTTCCAGACAGGAACAGACGAACATGGACAGAAGATTGAGCTGAAAGCAGACGAAGCAGGTGTTACACCAAAGGAATTCGTTGACAATGCATCAGGTGAGATCAAGAAGATCTGGGATCTGATGAACACTTCTTATGACAAATTCATCCGTACAACAGACGAAGATCATGAAGCACAGGTTAAGAAGATTTTCAAAAAATTGTACGATCAGGGAGATATTTACAAAGGAGCTTACGAAGGAATGTACTGTACTCCGTGTGAGTCTTTCTGGACAGAGTCTCAGTTAGTAGACGGCAAATGCCCGGACTGCGGACGTGAGTGTAAGCCTGCAAAAGAAGAAGCATATTTCTTCAAGATGAGCAAATACGCAGACAGACTGATCAACCACATCAATGAGCATCCGGAATTCATTCAGCCGGTTTCACGTAAGAATGAAATGATGAACAACTTCCTGCTTCCGGGACTTCAGGATCTGTGTGTATCCAGAACATCCTTCAAGTGGGGAATCCCGGTAGACTTCGATCCAAAACACATCGTATATGTATGGCTTGATGCGCTGACCAACTATATCACAGGAATCGGATATGACTGTGACGGCAACAGCACAGAGCTGTTCAACAAGAACTGGCCTGCAGACCTTCATCTGATCGGAAAAGATATCATCCGTTTCCACACGATTTACTGGCCAATCTTCCTGATGGCACTGGATCTTCCACTTCCAAAACAGGTATTCGGACATCCATGGCTTCTGCAGGGCGACGGTAAGATGAGTAAGTCCAAAGGAAATGTACTTTACGCAGATGAACTGGTTGATTTCTTCGGAGTAGATGCCGTACGTTACTTCGTACTTCACGAGATGCCATTTGAAAATGATGGAGTGATCTCATGGGAGCTGATGGTAGAGCGTATGAACTCTGACCTTGCAAATACACTTGGAAACCTGGTAAACAGAACTATTTCCATGACAAATAAATACTTCGGCGGTGTTGTAACAGATAAGGGTGTTGCCGAGACAGAAGAAGAAAAGGCTGTCGATGCAGATCTTAAGGCTGTCACAGAAGATACTCCGAAGAGAGTCGATGCGAAGATGGATGAACTGCGTGTCGCAGATGCAATCACAGAGATCTTCGTATTGTTCAAACGCTGCAACAAATACATCGACGAGACAATGCCGTGGGCACTTGCAAAAGATGAGGCAAAGAAAGATCGGCTGGAGACCGTTCTCTACAACCTGATCGAGAGCATCAAAGCAGGAGCAAAACTTCTGGAATCTTTCATGCCAGAAACATCTGAGAAGATTCTTGCTCAGCTTGGTGATGGAAAAGTAACAGAGAAACCAGAAATCCTTTTCGCAAGACTGGACGTCAATGAAGTAATGAAGAAAGTAGAAGAACTTCATCCACATGTAAAAGAGAAGGAAGAGGCAAAAGAAGAAGCTGACGAAGAAGTGATCGACATCGAAGCAAAACCAGAGATCACATTCGATGACTTCGGAAAGATGCAGTTCCAGGTTGGTGAGATCATTGCCTGCGAAGAAGTGAAAAAATCTAAGAAACTTCTCTGCTCACAGGTTAAGATCGGAAGCGAAGTAAAACAGATCGTATCCGGAATTAAGAAACATTACTCAGCAGAAGAGATGGTTGGTAAGAAGGTTATGGTTCTTGTGAACTTAAAACCTGCAAAACTCGCCGGAGTATTATCTGAAGGTATGTTACTGTGTGCGGAAGACGCAGAAGGCAACCTGGCACTTATGACACCGGAGAAAAATATGCCGGCCGGTGCAGAGATCTGCTAATGTAAGTATAGAAAGATACAAAGAAACTGGTTGATAATAGTTGGCTTTGTATATGAAAGAATGAAAATGAGGACGGAGGATTTTTGGAATCACCGTCCTTGTTTGATATATATCTCCAATATCCGACATCTATATACAGTATCTGTCACACAAGTTATCCACATGATGTGGATAAGTATGTGGAAAACCTTGGGATAAGGGTGGGATAACCATGAAATTCCTTGGGATAACGTGTGGAAAAGATGGGATAAATATTGGGATACTGGGGACAGGACTTTTTTGATTTGGGACGGAGGATTTAAGACATTATTTTTGAAAATCCTCCGTCCCCGGAGGGATATATGATATTTGATACACATGCACATTATGACGATGAGCAGTTTAATGAGGACAGAGTAGAATTGCTGAATTCTATGGAAGAGCAGGGCGTTGGCACAATTATAAATGTCAGTGCAACATACAATTCATGCAGAAAGGTTATCGCACTTGCAAAGGAGTACCCATTTGTATATGCGGCAGTCGGGATTCATCCGGATGAGGTCGGAAGCCTGAATGAAGAGACCTTTGCACAGATGAAAGAGCTGTTTAAAGAGGAGAAAGTGGTTGCGGTAGGCGAGATCGGTCTGGATTATTACTGGGACAATGAGCCGAGAGAAGTGCAGAAAAAATGGTTCATACGGCAGCTGGAACTGGCAAGAGAGTTGGATCTTCCGGTTCTGATCCACAGCCGGGAGGCAGCGGCAGATACCATGGAGATTATGAAGGAGCATGCGAAAGGACTAAGCGGCGTGATCCATTGTTATTCTTATTCAAAAGAAATGGCACAAGAATATATCAAGATGGGATTTTACATCGGCGTTGGCGGAGTGGTAACGTTCAAGAATGCGAAGAAGTTGAAGGAAGTAGTGGAAAATATTCCGCTGACATCAATCGTACTTGAAACGGACTGCCCGTACATGGCGCCGGAACCAAACCGTGGAAAGCGCAATAATTCTGCTTATATCCGTTATGTGGCAGAGAAGATTGCGGAATTAAAGGGCATTACGTATGAAGAAGTTGTCGAACAGACGGAGAAAAATGCCAAAGATATGTACCGTTTGTAGCTGACAAAATACGCTAAAAACATACAAAATTATCATAGTGTGCTATGAAATGTGAAATCAACCAATTGATGATCTGGGCAATCTGGTTACAAAACTTAATGTTCCGTCATACAACGGATGAATTCCTGACAGATAGAGGAATTTATCCGTTTTTTCGTGCCGGCAATTACGACAGGAAGCTTTACCGGAGGCGTAAGCGGCAGTGTCTTTACGTGCTCATGATGAAAGAGCTTGAAGTTACTGTATGGAAGGAGGCTTACGCCCTCCCCGATGGCAACGGCGCTGATGATCGATTCGACACGTCCGGTTCTTAGAATCTGTGGGTGGACCGGCACATTTGCGAACAGTGCCTGACAGATCTGATAGACGGAGGTGTAGCGGTTCATCAGGATGAATGACTCGTCTGCAAGAGCGGAAAGTGATACGGGTCCGTCAAGCGGATGTCCAACGGGAAGGACGGTGACCAGTTCATCGTCCGCAAGATAGACGGAAGAAATGTCGCTCTGATCGGCTATCATCTGTTCCCGGCAGATAATAAGGTCATACTGGCTGGATAGCAGTCCTTTTTTTAAGTCATTTTCTTCGACTTCATCGAGAATGAGATGAATGTCCGGATGGGATTCGGTGAACTGACGGAAATGTGCGGTCAGTCCGTACTGTGTCAGGATCGGCAGTGTTCCGACACGGAGTTCATTTTTATTTCCCGTGAAAATCTGGTACTTCTTCATGTGTCTGTTCATGATCTCATACTGCCGACGAAGGGCCAGGGCGTCCTGGTAAAAGGTCTCTCCGGCGGGGGTAAGGGAGGCCTTGCGGCGGGAACGGTCGAGCAGGGCGACGCCAAGTTCTTTCTCTAGTTTTATGATCTGTTTTGAAAGTGCAGACTGCGAGATATTTAGTTCTTCTGCGGCGTCAAAATAGGTATTGCATTCAGCGATGGCAATAAAATACTGAATCTGATCAAATGTCATATCTGAGGTCTCCTTATATTGTGCGAAAATTTCTTGCAATTCATTCCATTTTGGAATCAATTATAGCATAAGTAGAATTGATTTTGCATCTGAAAATCCTTAAAATTGGAATAAAGAGTATGAGTAATGATTTCAATAAAGAATGAAAAAACAGGAGGATTATTTTATGGCAGCAAAAGTCACAGATCTCAGAAGTGCATTAAAAATGTTAGAAGATATGCCGGGACAGCTGATTGAAACAGATGTGGAAGTCGAGCCGATGGCAGAACTTTCCGGTGTATACCGTTATGTCGGGGCGGGCGGAACCGTTATGCGTCCGACCAAAGAAGGACCGGCAATGATATTTAACAATGTAAAAGGACATCCGGGAGCAAGAGTTGCGATCGGCGTGCTTGCGAGCAGAACAAGAGTCGGTGCATTGCTGGAATGTGATCCGAAAGATCTCGGAAAGAAATTATATCACAGCGTGGATAACCCGATCCCGCCGGTGCTGACAGAAGAAGCAGCACCTTGTCAGGAAGTTGTACACAAAGCGACAGATCCGGATTTTGACTTATACAAATTAGTACCGGCACCGACGAATACGCCGGTAGATGCGGGTCCGTACATTACGCTTGGAATGTGCTACGCATCGCATCCGGATACCGGAGTAAGTGATGTGACGATCCACAGACTCTGCATCCAGGGGAAAGATGAATTATCGATCTTCTTTACACCGGGTGCACGCCACATCGGAGCAATGGCAGAAAGAGCAGAAGAGCTTGGACAGCGTCTGCCAATCTCGATCAGTATCGGAGTCGATCCTGCAATTGAGATCGGCTCTTGCTTTGAGCCGCCGACAACACCGATGGGATACGATGAACTTGCAGTTGCAGGTGCCCTCAGGGGTGAACCGGTCAGACTTTGCAAATGCCTGACGGTAAATGAACGTGCGATCGCCAATGCGGAGTATGTGATCGAAGGGGAAGTTGTTCCGAATGTAAGAGTACAGGAAGATCAGAACAGCCATACCGGATACGCAATGCCGGAATTCCCGGGATACACAGGACCGGCAAGTGACCAGTGCTGGATGATCAAAGTAACAGCTGTAACACACAGAAAGAACCCGATCATGCAGACTTGTATCGGACCGAGTGAGGAACATGTATCTATGGCCGGGATCCCGACGGAAGCAAGCATTTACGGAATGGTGGAAAAGGCAATGCCTGGAAGACTTCAGAACGTATATTGCGCTTCACCGGGCGGCGGAAAATATATGGCCGTTCTGCAGTTTAAGAAGCTTACGGCCAGTGATGAAGGAAGACAGAGACAGGCAGCACTTCTGGCATTTTCTGCATTCAGTGAGCTGAAACATGTATTCCTGGTTGATGAAGATGTAGACTGCTTCGATATGAACGATGTACTGTGGGCGATGAATACAAGATTTCAGGGAGATGCGGATATCATCACAATTCCAGGAGTCAGATGCCATCCGCTGGATCCGTCCAACGATCCGAGCTGCTCCGGCAGTATCCGCGATCACGGAATCGCATGCAAGACAATCTTCGACTGTACTGTTCCGTATGATCAGAAAGACAGATTCAAGCGTGCACAGTTCATGGATGTAGATCCGGAGCATTGGGTGAAATAAGATGTGCAGGGAGAGTAGAGAAGATAAGGAATGTCTTCTGACGAAAAGCAGAAAAGACAAAAAGGACAGAAAACGCATAGTTGTGGCGGCAACCGGTGCGAGTGGTCTTCCGATTCTGAAAATGTGTCTGCAGATTATCCGGGAGGATTCAGACTATGAATCCATTCTGATTTTAAGTGACAGTGCGAAAATCACATTACAGCAGGAAACAAAAGACACAGTAGAAGAAATCGAAGCACTTGCAGATCAGGTATGTGATACAAAAGATATCGGAGCCGGACCGGCAAGCGGATCCTTCCGTACGGAAGGAATGCTGATCGTTCCATGCAGTATGAAGACTGTGGCAGGTATCCACAGCGGCTATGCAGACAATCTGATCTTGCGAGCGGCAGATGTGACGATCAAGGAACAGCGGACACTGGTCCTTGCAGCAAGAGAGACTCCGCTCAGTGCGATACATCTCCGTAACCTTTCCGAACTTGCGACGATTCCGGGGGTCCGGATCATTCCGCCGATGATGACATTTTACCATCAGCCGGAGAATATCGAAGAGATGACATATCATATTGCGGCAAAGCTGGTGGAACCGTTCGGGATAGAGGCGAGAGAATACCGTCGATGGACCGGATTTGTGTAGAGAAGGGAGTGTCACAGTATGGAGACCGATAACTTCTGGGAAATAAAGAAAAAGCTGACATTTACTGAGATCTGTGTGGAAGTTCGCAGACTCGGCGATGATTACCACATATTAGTAAGCGGTGGGGAATGCCCACATATAGGCTGTACCGTCCTTGCGATTCCAAGACCGTCTCTTGACGGTAGCGGCAAGATGAGCAGCACGGTATCGGTATTGAACGTGACGGGGCATAAGGACGAGGAAGTATGCCGTTATCTTGCTGAGAAAGTATCGGCAGGAAAGAAAACGACCGTGGTGTGCACCGGAGGTATTCACATGGACGGGATCACGAAAGAACAGATTGCGGAAATTGTGGAAGCCATGCGGATAATTGCGGGGGAAATCGTGGACAAGTAATGGACTCAAAAGGAGTAATATGTTTAATAATTACGAAATTGTAGAATACATACACAGTCTCCCGTTGCAGATACAGAGCTTCACAGGCCGGACCATACAGGACGACCGGGGCGATATCAAAGACGTTCTGGAACACTGGCATCAGGAGATAGAGATGCCGCATGCCGGAGACTACGACCTGGAAGAGTTATTCGCATGGATCGATAAGATTTGTGGATAGTGTGAATATGAAAACAGGAAGGACGTATGAAAAAACGAAAGTTTTTTCATACGTCCTTTTGTCATACCATAGTATACAAGAGATTAATCGGGTTCCAACTTATTAGTATTCCGCCAGCTTCTTGGCGAAGTCCCATAGACATTCTTAAATGCTCTGGAAAAATGTAACTGATTTGGATATCCTACAGCATTCCCGATATCAGCAATAGACAGAGATGTTAACTTCAAAAGTTCGGCAGCTTTTGTCATACGGTAACTAATCAGAAATTCCTGTGGCGATTTTCCGATGGTATCGTGAAATATTTTCCCAAAATAACTCCGGTTCAGACCGCAAAAGGCTGCAATATCTTCAATCGTAATATTGTTCTGGAAATTCTGTTCAATATAAGATAAAGCTTCTTTTATGTAAAAATCCCTGATCTTTCCACTCTGATTCATGCGCACGGTAGCAGCGGAACGCATGAAATAATCTAAAAACAGATATAAATGGCCGATCATATGAAATGGCGACTCGGAAGAAGAACCCGGATGCCGGGCAATATATAGCATTTCGTTCATCATTTCATTGCGAAGGTCTTTTGAACCGGCGTGATAGACCGGATGATCGGGACTGAGTCCGGCGGTAGAAACAATCTCTTTAGCGCGGAGTCCGTCAAATTCAACCCAGGTATATTCCCATGGCAGATCCTGATCTGCAATATAAGTATTGATCTGATTAGGAAATAACATAAAACCCTGTCCGCTTTTTATTTGATATTCTATCGTGTTACCAGAAGAATCATTGGCCATTAAGGTACCGGTGCCGGATATTACATAATGAAAGACATAATGATTTCTGGCAGCAGGTCCGAAAGAATGTGAAGGTTCACACTGTTCCCAGCCGTACTGATACAAACCGATATCTACAAAATTCTCATTTGGAAAAACAGAAAATAAAATGTCACTCATACGACACCTCCTTTTTCATCAGTATATACCAAAATGCTAGATGACTTCAATATATAACGGGAAAAGTTGCATTTTACTATAAAACATATAAAATCAAGATATTTATAGACGCATTATGATATGTTACAATTCGTTTGTAATAGATGAAAAGCAAAAACCTGACGATGAAAACAGATAAATATCCCGGGAAAGGTTCAAAATCAGGAAGGAACGGAGTAAAAAGGAGTTTTGGAACATGCATAGGAAGTACAGGAAACTGGTAAGTGCCGGACTGGTTCTTACGATGGCTGGGGCTATGATGCTGCAAGGATGCGGACAGAAAAAAGAGACAGGAAAGACAGAAATAGAACTTGTGCAGTATAAGCCGGAAGCAGTAAAAACTTTTGAGAAAATAGAAGAAGAATTCAACCGCACACATGATGATATTCATCTTACGATTGAATCTCCGAATGATGCAATGACTGTTTTGAAGACAAGATTTATTCGCGAGGATAACCCGGATATCATCGGAATCGGAGGAGAGGTAAGCTATTCGAACTTTATTGATTCGGACATGTTGATGGATATCTCAGACTACAAGGGACTGGATGATATCAAAGAAGCATACAAAGAAATTGATAAAAACCTGGAGTTTGTTCCGGAAAAGGGAACTTATGCAGTCCCGTATGCGGCAAATGCAGCAGGAATTCTTTACAACAAAGCAATGTTCGAAGAACATGGATGGAAGATTCCGACAACATGGAATGAACTCATGAGTCTGTGTCAGGAAATGCAGGATGAAGGAATCCAGCCATTTTATTTTGGATTTAAAGATACATGGACCTGCCTTGCACCATGGAATGCGATCGCGGTAGACCTTGCACCGGCAGATGTATGTGCACAGGTGAATCGTGGAAAGACAACATTTTCGAAAGAATATAAAGAAGTAGCGGAACGTATGCTGGAACTACTTCCGTATGGACCGGAGGACCCGTTTGCATATGATTACAACGGAGCATGTACAGCATTTGCAAAAGGTGAATCTGCAATGTATACAATCGGAAGTTACGCAATTCCACAGATCCAGACGGTGAATCCGGATATGGAGATTGATTCATTTGTAATGCCGGCAAGTAATAACACGGAAGAAAATCAGTTGAACTCAGGAATAGATCTTCAGTTCTGCGTCATGAAAGACTGCAAGAACAAAGAGGCAGCATATGAAGTGTTAGATTTTCTATTGAAAGATGAAAACGTACAGGCGTATCTGGACGATCAGAAAGCAGTCCCTTGTAAAGAAGGAGATTTTGAACTGGCATCAACACTTGATGGAATGAAAAAATACATAAAAGAAGGAAAGATGTCTGATTTCCAGGATCATTATTATCCATCGGAAATGGCGGTAGACGCACAGATCCAGACATTTCTGATGAAAAAAGATCCAAAAGCATTTCTTAAAAAATTCGATACAGACTGGGTAAGATACAATCGTGATATTATCCGTAAAGTTGAGGATTACGAGAAATCTCATAATAACTAAGAGAAAAAAGTTACTGGTAATACGGAAATTCAAGGAGTTAGTACGATGAAAAAGAATAAATTAAATGATAGAAAGCGGACATTTCTTCTGATCACGATTCCGATTGTTGCATTATTTTTCTGCTTCAATACGCTGCCGCTGATCAAAGGAGTGATCTATAGTTTTACCAACTTTAAAGGTTATGGAAGTTATGACTGGGTAGGACTTCGGAATTATAAGGATCTGTTTACGGATTCCAGAGTCGGAGGCTCCTATATCTTTACATTTAAACTGGCAATTGCGGCGACAATCCTGACAAATGTACTGAGTCTTCTGATGGCACTCGGATTGAACAGTAAGATTAAGTTCAAAAGTGCACTAAGGGGTGCATATTTTATCCCGAATGTACTGGGAGCACTGGTGGTAGGATATATTTTCAACTACTTCTTTACTTATATTCTTCCGGCGTTTGGAAAAATGATCGGAAGTGAGACATTTAGCTCCAGTATGCTTTCGAATACAAAGCTTGCATGGATTGCAATCGTGATCGTGTGTGCATGGCAGTCGATCGCAATGAATACAATCATTTATATTTCGGGACTTCAGACGGTTCCGGAGGATGTGTATGAAGCAGGAGCCATTGACGGTGCCACAGGATGGAAGAAATTCAAGAACCTGACATTTCCACTTATCATTCCATTTTTCTCTATTAATATGGTTCTGAGTGTAAAAAACTTCCTGATGGTATTCGACCAGATCATGGCATTGACCAAAGGTGGTCCTGCCCAGAGTACAGAATCTATTTCATACCTGATCTATAATAACGGAATGAGCGGCGGTCAGTTCGGATTCCAGAGTGCGAATGCAGTCATTTTCTTTATTGTGATCGTAGTGATCTCGGTAGCACAGATGACCATCACCGGTAAGAAGGAGGAACAGTTGTAATGAAAAAAGTTGGGAAAGAAAGAATAAACTGGCCTGTAACGATTCTTTTGATCGCAGGGGTGATCACTGTCATATTTCCGTTATATATGACCGTTGTCATTGCACTGAAGAAGCCTTCGGAGATGACAAATGATATTGCGGGAATATTATCGCTTCCAAAGCATTTCAGCCTGAGTAATTTTGCAGAGGCAATGAAAGTAACGGATTTCTGGAATTCACTGGGAAACAGCCTGCTGATCACGATCGTGACGGTAGTGTTTGCCATTCTGATCCACTCACTGCTTGGATATGCAATTGCACGAAATAAGGCACATAGCAAATTTTATAAATTCATTTATTTTTACGTTGTCAGCGGTATGTTCGTACCATTTGCAATCCTGATGATGCCGGTGGTAAAACAGACGGCGCAGATGGGACTTGCGAACAGAGCCGGAGTTATTATCTTATATCTGGTCTTTTATATGCCGATGAATGTGCTTTTGTATTCCGGATATCTGACGAATATTCCGATGGCACTGGAAGAAGCAGCATGTGTGGACGGAGCAAGTACATGGACAACTTATTGGAAAATTATCTTTCCAATTATGAAACCAATGCATGCGACAGTAGCGGTTCTGACAGCACTCGGAACATGGAATGATGTAATGACACCGTTGGTTATCATGTCAGGAACCGGAAAGAATACATTGCCGCTTGCACAGCTTAATTTCCAGACACAGTTTGGAACGAACTACAATCTGGCATTTGCTTCGTACCTGCTGGCACTTCTGCCAATCCTGATCTTTTATCTGATCTGTCAGAAACATATTCTGAATGGCGTGGTGAATGGAGCCGTAAAATAATCGGAATGCAAATAGAACTTGAGACATAAAAAGGAGACAAAGAAATGGGAATTGTTTACTGTGAAGCAGACAGGACATTTACAATACAGACAAAAAATACAACATATCAGATGCAGGTAGACCGTTTTGGATTCCTTCTTCATCTGTATTATGGAAAGAAGACAGATGGAAGCTGTATGGATTATCTTCTGACATATTATGACAGAGGATTTTCAGGCAATCCGTATGATGCCGGAAGTGACAGAACCTATTCGATGGATGCACTTCCTCAGGAGTATCCGTGTTACGGAACCGGGGATTACAGAAGTGTGGCTCTGATAATTGAAAATGCAGACGGAAGTACAGCGTGTGATCTTCGATACCGTTCACATCAGATTTCTAATGGGAAATATAAGATCCCGGGACTTCCGGCAGTCTATGCGGAAGAGACAGAAAGTCAGACACTTGAGATTACAATGGAAGATGTGGTTACAGGAGTAGAAGTAACACTTCTGTATGGTGTACTTCCGGACTATGATGTGATCACCAGAAGTGCAAAGATTGCTTATCATGGTGATGGAAAGATTTTTATCCAGAAAGCACAGTCTGCGTGTCTTGATTTTCTTTATGGTAAATATGATCTTCTGACATTTTACGGAAGACATGCGATGGAAAGAAGGATGCAGAGAGAACCAGTTACGCATGGAAGCCATGTGATCGGAAGTGTAAGAGGAACTTCAAGCCATCAGTATAATCCGATGATGATCCTTGCAGATGAACAGACAACAGACAGTTGCGGAAACTGCTATGCAATGTCATTTGTGTATAGTGGGAATTTTAAGGGAGAGGCATTGAAAGACCAGTTCGGTCAGACACGTGCACTTCTTGGCCTGCAGGATGAGATGTTTTCTTATCCGCTTGAAACAGGATCGGTGTTTTATACACCGGAAGTGCTCCTGTCATTCTCGGGAAGTGGAATGAACCAGCTTTCGCAGAATCTGCACCGCTGTATCAGACAGCATATCTGCAGAGGAAAGTATAAAGAAAGTATCCGTCCGATCCTGGTGAACAGCTGGGAAGCAGCGTACTTTGATTTTGACGGCAATACCTTATATGAACTGGCAAAAGAAGCAAAGAATGTAGGCATTGATATGCTGGTGCTGGATGACGGATGGTTTGGAAAACGTGATGATGATAACAGCGGTCTTGGTGACTGGTTTGTTAATGAGAAGAAGCTTGGCGGAACACTGGGAAGTCTGATACAGAAGATCAATGATCTTGGGGTAAAATTCGGAATCTGGATAGAGCCGGAGATGATCTCAGAAGACAGTGATCTGTACAGAGAACATCCGGATTGGGCACTTACAATCCCGGGAAGAAATCCGGTTCATGCAAGAAACCAACTGGTGTTGGATTTCTCCAGAAAGGAAGTTGTAGACCATATATTTGATCAGATCTGCAAAGTATTGGACCAGGGAAATATTGAGTATGTGAAATGGGATATGAACCGTAGTTTGATGGATGTATTTTCGAGAGGAACGAAAGATCAGGGCAGGGTTATGTATGATTATGTTATTGGTCTGTATGACTTTCTGGAAAGAATCGTAACCAGATATCCAGATCTGCTGATCGAAGGATGCAGTGGCGGCGGCGGAAGATTTGACGCCGGAATGATGTATTATACGCCACAGATCTGGTGCAGTGATAATACAGATGCATTGGACAGATTACAGATCCAGTATGGTACATCGTTTGGCTATCCGATATCCGCTGTAGGTTCACATGTATCGGCAGTACCGAATCATCAGACAGGAAGAATTACATCTCTGCATACCAGAGGAGTAGTGGCAATGGCTGGAACATTTGGATATGAACTGAATCTCGGAAAACTTTCTGAAGAAGAAAAAGAAGAGATCCGGTCACAGGTAGAAGAATACCGGAAGTTCGCACCGCTGATCCAGACGGGACTTTATTACCGTTTGTCTGATCCGTCGAAGGAAGAATATGCAGCATGGGCATTCGTATCAGAAGATCAGAAAGAAGTACTGCTGAATGTAGTGATGCAGGAGATTCATGGAAATATGACTGTGAATTATGTAAACCTTCAGGGATTGAAATGCAGTGCGGTTTATCGTGATACGGAAACAGGAAAGACTTATAATGGCGCAGCACTTATGGAAGCAGGAATCCCGATGCCTGTAGAGATGGGAGAATTCAAGGCGTACCAGATGCATCTGGTGGGAGAAGAATAGAATACAAGAACCTGTAAATGCAGGAGAAGTTGCTGACAAGCAGTTTCTTCTGCATTTTTTACAGGAAAATAATGCATAGGAAGATTCTTTAGAGGAAGGAACAAAAGAAAATGGAAAAAAGAGAAAAGAAAAATGACAGTATCTTCCGGAAACCGGTCATTAGGTGATGACAACATTTTATCCGTATCAGTGGGATCTGAATTATCGTAATCCGAGAGTATTTAATGAGATGATATATAACTTTCTGTATCTGACAAATCAGGGGATAGATATTGTACGAATCGATGCGGTGCCGTATATCTGGAAAGAACTTGGAACTACATGTAGAAATCTGAAACAGGTGTATACAATTGTCCGTATGATGCGCATGATAGCAGAAATTGTATGCCCGGGTGTTTTGCTTCTGGGAGAGGTTGTAATGGAACCCGAAAAAGTTGTGCCGTATTTTGGAACGGTTGAAAAGCCGGAATGTCATATGTTTTATAATGTGACGACTATGGCAACGACCTGGAACAGTATAGCAACAGGTGATATCCGGCTGCTGAAAAAACAGATGGATATTGTGAACCAGCTGCCAAAGCAATATGTATTCTTAAATTATCTGCGCTGCCATGACGATATCGGATGGGGACTGGATTATGAGACGATGAGGCCATGGGGAATAAAAGAAATTCCGCATAAACATTATCTGAATGATTATTTCACGGGAAAAAGCCGGATTTGAACACGATGAAGAAGCAATGAACGCAGCAGTTAGAGAAGATATCATGCTGCATGCATATATGTTGACCCAGTCAGGGATCCCAATGTTATATAGTGGTGACGAACTGGGACAGGTGAACGATTATAGTTATAAGAACGATCCGGAAAAATGTGCTGATTCAAGATATATCCACCGGGGAAAGTTACCGTGGGAACTCGCTGAGGATAAGGAAGATGTCACAACGGTTCAGGGAAACATATTTCAGACACTTGACCGGTTGGAAAAGATTCGCAGACAGGAGATAACATTTGATAAAGATGCAGATGTGTATACATATGATGTACATGACGACAGTATCCTGTGTGTATTGCGGGAATATAAAGGGAGAAGATTCTTTGGAATATTCAACTTCAGCAATCAGGAGAAGACAGCATGGATGCAGGAAAAAGGGATGTACCGTAATCTGTTGACGGGTGAAAAGACAGAATTGAAAGATATAAGATTAAGTGGATATGAGTTCCTTTGGTATGGAAACTAAAATTGTGTGTGTTTCCATTTATATATTTATACATATTTCATTTTTTATTGCTATTAATCTCCGTAAAATTATTGTATAATGAGGAATAATCGCTACAGTTTACACACCAGAGTATGTCTGAAAAGACCTGAATTGTAGTGGAAAGTTAGGAAATAAGTTCATACGTGGGAGGAATCATGCAAGAACCAACGTTAGGTAATCCGCAGAACACGATAGAAGTTCTGCAGAAATATAATTTTTCATTTCAGAAAAAGTTCGGTCAGAATTTCCTGATCGATACGCATGTATTAGATAAGATCATACAGTCGGCAAATATCACGAAGGATGATATGGTACTGGAGATCGGACCGGGAATCGGTACGATGACGCAGTATCTGGCGCAGGCGGCGGGCAAAGTGATTGCAGTGGAGATCGATAAGAACCTGATCCCGATCCTGGAGGATACATTAAGCGGATATGACAATGTACGTGTCATCAATGAAGATGTATTGAAGCTGGATCTTAAGAAGCTTGCAGACGAAGAGAACAACGGAAAGCCGGTCAAAGTGGTGGCGAACCTGCCATATTATATTACGACGCCGATCATCATGGGACTTTTTGAAAATGAGGTTCCGGTAGAGAGTATCACTGTCATGGTGCAGAAAGAAGTTGCGGACCGTATGCAGACCGGACCGGGTAATAAGGACTATGGCGCACTGTCATTAGCAGTACAGTATTATGCCGACCCGTATATTGTGGCAAATGTTCCGCCCAACTGTTTTATGCCCAGACCGAAAGTAGGGTCGGCGGTGATACGTTTAGAAAGGCACGAACATCCGCCTGTCGAAGTGCGGGATGAAAAGCTGATGTTTCGGGTAATCCGCGCATCTTTTAATCAGCGGAGAAAAACATTGGCGAACGGCTTGAAAAACTCCCCTGAGATTGATTTTTCAAAAGAGGAGATTGAAGGGGCGATAGAAAAACTTGGAAAAGGGGCGAGCGTGAGAGGCGAAGCTTTGACGCTTGCGGAGTTTGCACAGCTTGCGAATCATTTTTGTGATCTGAGAGAAAAATGATTACGTGCTGAATAAAACAGTTCAGCTTGCGCCATTCGGAAAACCGCACTGCGTGCTTATCGTGGCTGCCGCCACAGTTTTCCTCATAACCGGACGCTCACCTCATCCAGATGCCCGCTCATAAAAACATGCAAGCATGTTTTATACTTCGCGGACATCTGGATGGCTGA
>OLFU01001747.1_pt1 | contig 19762 bp, 19 predicted proteins | sample 1605161 | NCBI WGS metagenome assembly OLFU01 (sample SAMEA3888914, study PRJEB22519) | human gut metagenome | biome: human gut; feature: human-associated habitat; material: faeces | place: Denmark | collected 2011
AAATACCTGTGGTCGGTTTATCTCCGACTGAATTAGTGCCATGCCCGGCACACTGGAAAAAGAACGTCTCAATGAAGAGACGTTCTATTTATTAAGCTCTTTTTTTCTTAAGAAAGATAAATGCAACACAAGCAAGACCCATTAATGTAACCAGTGGTAGGATAGCTGTGCTATCGCCTGTTTTTACATTATCCTTCTTAGTGTCTTCTTTCTTTGTGTTTTCTTTCTTTGTATCTTCTTTCTTAGTGTCATCTTTCTTAGGTTCTTCTGGTTTTGTTTCAGCAGGTTTTTCTACTAAAGCATCCATAGCAGCCTGTAATGAAGCAATCGCTTCATCAATCTTCTTCTGAGAAACACCATTTGTGTTAGCTACTTCTTTTGCAGCAGCTAAAGCTGATACAAGTTTATTCCAAGATTCTTCTGTATATTTCTTAGAATCTAAGCTTTCAGCCTTAGAGATTAAGTCATTTAATGTATCTTTGTTGAGTAATGACTGATAAGTGATACCATAACCACGTTTATACTTAATAGTATCAGTGTAAAGCTTAGCAGTCTTATCATATACAGGAATATTAACTGGAAGTGTTCCCTGAGCACCAAATGTACCTAAAGCAACTTCAATACCTGCAATAATGTTAGGTCCATAAGCAGCTTTAGAAGATGTAACTCCACCAACAATTGCTTCAGTAACATCTACTGAAGAACCTTTACATCCATATACAGCTAAAATAGCATCTGCATTTGCATACATCTGTACATCATATGGTTTATCTACTGACATCACGATAGACTTCTTACCCTTTTCATGAGTATAGTCTACGATATCTTCTACATTTGAATACAACCAATGGTTAGATGAGAAACGACTTGCAGCACTAATTTCTGAGTTAACAAATACTGTATCAGCCCAATCGATATTTTCTTTTACAGCATCCATATTAGAACCATTGTATCTTACTACTTTTACTTCTGCAGAATCTGGGATAAGTCCTGCTTCTTTAGCACGATTATAACCCATAATCATCTGTGCTCTTTCATTGTCATATGGACAAAGCATCAAGATTTTCTGCTTTTCTTTTACTACTAGAGGTAAAGTATTGTTTTCATTCTTTACAACAGTGACAGCTGCAGCTGCGATTTCTCTTTCAGTTGCTCTATTAGTAGCACTACCTACTGTTGATAAAGCTTTATTTAATGAGAAGTTAGATTCTTTCCAATCTAAGATGCCTCTGTTTTCTTTAACTGTTAAGATTCTTCTGCATCCATCATCTAATCTTGATTCAGAGATTTCACCATTATTCACAGCAGCTTCTACATAATCAATAATTGTGTCTAGCTTCTTAACATCTTCCTGATTGTAAAGAACTGTAGGCATACAGATCAAATCAGCACCTGCTTCAATCGCAAGTTTAACTGCCTGTGATTCGCCAAATGTATCAGCAATAGCCTTCATGTTCATCGCATCTGTAGTGACTACACCATTGAATCCCATTTCACCCTTTAATAGATCAGTGATGATTGCTTTTGACATAGTCGCAGGTTTCTTTTCTTCGTTACCTGTTTTTTCTGATACAACAGTTGTGTCATCTAATTGTGGATATAAGATATGTGCAGTCATGATCATTTCAATACCCTGATTGATTGCAATCTTATATGGTTTTAATTCATTATTTAATAATTCTGCTTTTGATTTGTTTACGATAGGTAAACCATAATGTGAGTCAGTGGCTGTATCACCATGACCTGGGAAGTGCTTCGCACATCCAATGACATTATAGTCCTTCAAACCAGCGATTGTTGCAGAAGCCATGTTCCCTACTAAATCTGCATCATCACTGTAACTTCTTAGACCAATAACTGGGTTGTTGGCATTATTATTGACGTCAACAACAGGCGCTAAGTTAGTATTAATACCAATACTACTTAATTCACTACCAATAATCTGACCTGCTTTTTTCGCATACTCTGTATTATGAGTTGCACCGAGTGCCATGTTACCAGGTAAAGCTGTACCTGAACCTAAACGGTATACACTACCACCTTCCTGGTCAGCACTAATTAATAGTGGAATACCACCATCTTTTGTAGCTGCTTTCTGCATAGCCATACTTAAGTTATAAGACTGTTCTGTTTCCTGGATGTTCTGGGCAAAATAAATAAGTGCTCCAAAATCATAGTCTTCGACAATCTTTCTGACTTGGTCATTCATCTTAGTAAATTCGTGACCTGTAGTCTGTGCACCATCACTTAAGTCTTCGTCCCAGTAACGGAAATCTACCATAAGCATCTGTGTGATCTTTTGTCTTGTACTCATATTAGAGAGTAATTGATCCACTCTGCTTGTGGCATTGACTTTTGATGGCAAAGCCATTGAGAGTGCCATAGCTGTACTAAGTGCTATAGCGGATACCTTCTTCATATCGTTTTCTCCTTTCGAATGTATCTAACATAGATATTGTAGCGCTTACATGTTACTTATGCAACATGTATTTCATATTTTTAATTTTATTTGTGGAATTTTATTTTAATATAGTATTTCTCACTATACATAGTAAAAAAGCATAAGATACAGAAGATAATATGAGTTACAGTATTTCAAAGTTTGAAAAAGAACTGTATGACTGTAATATATATGAGATAGTAAAGATTGTGTTAAGGGAGATGGTTATATGGAAGAAAGAAATAATTTTGCGAAGGGAAAGGTTTCTACACATATATTATCTATTGCAGGACCAATGATCGTAGCACAGTTGATTAATGTACTCTACAACGTGATAGATAGAATATATATAGGACGTATTCCTCATACTTCAACACTAGCTATGGGAGGACTGGGAATATGTCTTCCTATTATTTCTATAGTGATTGCGTTTGCGAACTTGTTTGGTATGGGTGGTGCCCCACTTTGTTCAATTGCGAGAGGTAAAGGTAATAATAAGGAAGCAGAAAAGATTATGGGAAATGCTTTCTGTTTGTTAGTACTATTTGGGATAGGTTTAATGATTATTGGTTTTCTTTTTAAAGAGAAGATCTTATGGCTCTTTGGAGCAAGTACACATACTTTTAAGTATGCGAATGATTATTTGACTATATATTTGTTAGGGACAGTGTTTGTGTTAATAGGACTAGGTATGAATAGTTTTATTAATAGTCAGGGATTTGCGAAAATAGGAATGATGACAGTACTGATTGGTGCTATATTGAATATTATATTGGATCCAATATTTATATTTATATTGAATATGAATGTGAAAGGTGCAGCACTTGCGACAGTACTGTCACAGTTTATATCTGCTTTATGGACAATACACTTCTTAAGAAGTGATCAAACGATACTTAAGTTAAAGAAAGAGTGTATGTATTTAAATCCTTATTATGTAAAGCGTATATTCTCTTTAGGAACTGCAGGATTTATGATGGGTATGACGAATTCTATAGTATCTATTGTATGTAATTCTACTTTACAACTATATGGTGGTGATCTCTATATAGCGATTATGACTATTATTAACTCTGTAAGAGAAGTTGTGCAGTTACCAGCACAAGGGTTTGGAAATGCCTCTCAACCAGTACTAGGATATAATTATGGGGCTAAAGAATATAAACGTGTCTTATCAGCAATACGTTTTGTGACACTCTTATGTTTTGGGACAATGTTTGTGATATGGGTATTAATTACTGCTTTCCCACAATACTTTATTAAAATCTTTACTCATGATCCTCATATTACTAAACATGCAATTATTTATATTAGATTATATTTTGCAGGATTCTTTATGCAGTCATTACAGATATGTGGTCAATCTGTGGCAGTAGGACTAGGCAAGTCTAAACAGGCTATCTTCTTTTCTATCTTTAGAAAAGTGATTATAGTAGCTCCTTTGACTATTATTCTTCCACGTTTTATTGGAATTGAAGGTGTATTCATTTCAGAAGCTATTAGTAATTTTATAGGTGGCGGCGCTTGTTATATGACTATGTGGCTGACAATTGGAAAAAGCTTAAAAAAAGAGATTTCTTAGAAAAGAGATCTCTTTTCTATTATTCTTATGTAATACTTGTAAATAATATAAATATAGTACTTTCTCTATTGCATCAAACTAACAGTAAGAATATCATTGTATATAAGATATATAGTAAGGGAAGGAAAAAATATGAATAAGAAACAGATAATGATAGTTGCAGGTGCAGTTGTAGTGATTGGTGTAGGTGCTACTGCTTATGCGTTAAATGGCCCTAAACTAGAACTTAAGACTAATAAGGTGAATGTAGAATATGGAACTACATATACACCTGAACTGAAGGATATAGTAAAAGACTATAAGGATTTTAATAAAGATGATTTAGAAATAATCAATAAGATACCTAATGAGAAGGATAAGACTTATCCTGCAGTAGGTAAGTATAGTATTACTGTGAAGTATAAGAAGAAGTCTTTGAAACAGCGTGTTATTGTGAAGGATACAAAAGCACCAGAGTTTGTATTACCTACAAATATGGAGTTGTTACAAGGAACTGGTGTAGATACACTTGATTACAATTCTCTCAAGTCTCTAATGAATATTAGTGATCTATCTGAAATAAGTATTGAGATTGATACCAGTAAAATAGATATAAATACTCCAGGGCAGTATGATTTTAACGTTACAGTAAAGGATAAGTACAATAATGAAACTAAGAAGACTGGTAAGGTCACTATTGTTGCGAAACCAGTGATTAGTAGTAATGAAGAAGTTGTTCATGAGACAGTGAAGAATAAAGATGGTACTACAAGTGTAAAGACTAAGGTACAGAAGAAACAGAGTTCTAATACAAATAGAACTTCTAATAATTCTTCTTCAAACAACAGCAATTCTTCTGGAAGCAGTAATACTTCAGGTGGTTCTTCTTCAGAAACTCATAAAGGATCATTAACAGTTGAAATGGATCCTAAATATCACTGGGAAGGTGATCATTCCTATGGTGATGGTGCAGAAATTAATGGTGAAGACTTTGATAAGTTAACTGGTGGAGATTGGAAGAACTGGGATTATTAAAAATAATATATCTTTCCCTCAGGGAGACTACTATAAGTGCTCTCCCCTTTCTTAAGTAAAACAGTCAGGATTAGATGCCTGACTGTTTTGTATTGTCAATAATTTCATTTAGGATTTCATCTAATTCATCAATAGTGTAACCTTCTTACCTGCTTTACGTTCTTCTTCCACTAATAGAAGTTCTTCTCCTAACTTCAACATCTCTTCCCTATGATCAGTATCCATGTTTATTTCCTCCTATGCTAATTATTATATTATAGTTTATAAATAAATATATTATGCTCACTCACATTTTAATGAATACTATTTGCATTATGTTCTAGATAGTGTATAATAGTCTCAATTTTGGGATTAAATTCAGGAGGGTAAAAATGAAAACAAGTAATGGTAAGCAGTTAGCTAAAAAGATGTTAATTGCGATGATTTGTGGTCTTGCCTGTGGGTTTGGCTGCATTATGTTAAGAGAACACTTAATAAGTAGTGGTCAGACTGATCTTTGGACAAAGATCAATAAATTATTCTTTCAGGATATTACACAGCCTACAGCAACTAAAGCTGTTGGAATCTTCTATATTATAGGTCAGTTATTTGTTAATTCATTACAGCTTATTATTGTACCTATGGTATTTGTATCTATTACATTAGCTATTTCAACTATCACAGATACAAAGAAGTTAGGTAGAATTTCTACTAAGACTATTTTAACTTTCTTTATTACAACTGTATGTGCATTATGTTTTGCAGGTGTAATTGCCTCTATTGTATATCGTTTAGGTTTCTTTAATGCAGTAGGTAAAGCAGCAGTAACAATCCAGCAGGGTTCTACTGGTTCTAACCCATTAAACATTATTTTAAATATTATTCCTAACAACCTTATTTCAGCTTTCTCTACTAATGGTAACGTACTTGCTATCGTGTTTATAGCAGTTGCTATGGGTCTTGCAATGAATACATTAAAAGAAGAAACAAAGACTTTAAAGAAGTTATTCGAAGAAGTGTCTAAGATTATTACTTTATTCTTATCATTTGTAGTTAATAAGTTTGCACCTATTGGTATCTTCTGCTTATTAACTAGAACATTCGCAATTTATGGTATTGATTCATTAAGACCAGCACTTGCTTATGTAGTTACAGTTGTTATTGCATTATTTATATATTTATTCTTAGCTTATCCAATCTATTTAATGTCTATGGCTAGAGTAAATCCAAAACCATTCATGAAGAAGATGGTTAAGGTTGCTTTGTTTGGTTTCTCTACTTCTTCTAGCGCTGCAACTCTTCCAATCAATAAGAGAACAGTAACTGAAGAATTAGGTGTAAATGATCAGATTGCATCATTTGTATTACCTTTAGGTATGACAATCAATATGGATGGTACAGCAATCATGCAGGTTATTGCAGCAAGTTCTGGATATAAAGTAACATTCATGTCTATGGCAGTTATTGCAGTACTTGCATTAATTGCATCAGTTGGTACTCCAGCTGCACCAGGTGCAGGTGCTGTGATCCTATTTACTATCTTAACTGGTATGGGTTATACAAACGATGCAGCATTACTTGCATACTCATTAATTCTTTCAATCAATAGACCTATTGAAATGTTAGTTACTTCACTTAATGTAGTTGGTGATGCTTCTACTTCAGTAATTGTAGCTAAGAAAGAAAACATGATTGATCAGGAAGTATATAAAGGATAAAAGTTCTTTCTAGAAAAGGAGTCATAAAAATTAAATCTGACTCCTTTTAATGTATACTTGAAATATTCTAATAATTATGTATAATACTTATGAAGAGAGCTAGAAGATAGGGTAGCTTTTAGAGAGCCGCCTTGTTGAAAGGTTTTCTAGTAAGAAAGAGGCTTCTGATGGTGTCCTTTGAAAGGGTGCTTTAATCAGAGGCTTTTTTGCTTTCTCCTTTTAAATAATCATAGATTCTAATCAGCCTTCTTAAGTTTGTTCGAGTAGAAGGTTTAGAATTCTTTAATATATCGTTGTCCTGTTCAAACTTACTTTTTAAATAATTTTCTAGATCAATCAGATTTACTTGCTCTTTTTTAAGTAAGCTATATTTATCATTTGCTTATCAATATCAGATATTTCTTTTAAAATGCTTTCTATACTAATTTGAGGATGTTTGCTTCGATCTCTTCTTATTGTATTAGAGATTATTTCCTCAAAATCATTTACAAGTAACTTATCAATCCCTTCTATTCTCTGATATTATCCTCATATAAAGAATTAACAGGTAATTTGCCTGAAACTTGTTTTGCTAGCGTTGGTGCATAATCTAATAGATCTTTTATATCATATTTAAGATCATGCATCACAATATTTCTATACCATTGATCTGCAGATATACCTTTTAAACCAATCAGACTAACTGTTTCGGTTGTTCCTATGGAGATTACTAATTCATCATTTGCAATTCTATCATCATCAATTGCAGCTACTTTAATATTTTCAGTAGGTTCATTTGATAATGTAAATAAATATAATTCGTCTTTTAATAGTCTTAATAAACGAACAGGTATTTTCATTTTCTTTTTTCCGATTGCATTATAAATTATGATTTATATTTTCATTCTTTTTGTGAAATTCTTTCAAATCTAATTCACGTTTCAATTCTTCCTCTGACGGCAGATAGGTGAAAGATTTCGATGCAAATATCTGGTGATTATCTTCAGGAAGTGTATATTTTACAATAGAATCTCCCTTAACTGCACAAAGTACAATCCCTATAGGCTGCGTATCCCCTTCATTCATCATTTCACGAGTATAATAATTCACATACATCTGCATTTGTCCTAAATCCTGATGGGTCAGTTTCCCCATTTTCAAGTCAACAAGAACAAAGCATTTCAAAATATAGTTGTAAAATACAAGATCAATAAAAAAATCCTGTCCATCCAATGTAAATCTCTTTTGGCGTGCTACAAAGGAAAATCCTCTTCCAAGTTCCAAAAGGAAATGTTGAAGATGATCAATTAATGCCTTTTCCAAATCTCCTTCATACACATGAGTGTCCGGCTGAATTTGCAAGAATTCCATAACATAAGGATCTTTCACTATTTTCTCATATTCTGGTTTTGGCTCCGTTGTCTGAATTTCTTTTGCAACTGCAGTCTTATCCTGGCTTGCTAAAACACGCTGATAATACATCATGTTAATCTGTCGTTCTAGCTGACGAACACTCCAGGCTGCTTTTGCACATTCCTCCATATAAAACGTTCGTACCTGTTCATCATTAATACGCATCAAGACACGATAATGTGACCAGCTCAATTCAGGACACAGTGTGTCTCGAATTGGAAAAGTGCAATAAAACTGCCTCATCTTACGAAGATTTGATTTATCAAAACCTTTTCCAAACTCTGCTGTCAGCTGCTCTGAAAGATATTCCAATAATCTCTTTCCATATTCTGCACGATCATTTTCTCCACATGCTTTAAAAATCTGTTCTCCAATTTCCCAATAAGTTGTTACCATAGCAGAATTTACGGCTGTGCTCAAACGATGCTGTGCAAACACAATAGAATTACGAATGGAATGATAAGTCTGTTCTGCATTTTGATTTTTTTTGTAAATCATAATCCATGCTCTTACTCCCCCCTAAATTTCTAAAATAGAACTTACTGTCCTTCTATTGATTCAATATTTTCAATCCGCATTGGCTTAACTACCTGTTTATCTTTTTACTCTGTATAGTGAATTACTACGACTTAATACTTCGTATTTGAAGTAGTAGCTTCTAGGATGCTTGAGCATCCATTTAAGAAGACTGATATTTAATTCTCCACCTATTGCCAGGCTATCCTTATTCTTATTGCGTATCCGCTTCGCCTCTACTGTATAGGACATTTACATCCACAACGCTACTTTTACGTATGATGTCAATGCACCATTTGCATCTGCATTCAACACTTTTCCAGTAGCTGTTCTGTACTGTCCACGATGTATTCTTTTACCACTGAAATGATATTCTTCACTATCATAATTCTTATAGACTGATATGACATCCTTATCTCAGAAGCTTGCTTTTGAAGTGTAGGATTTTTCCCTCCATTACAAATGTGATGCCATTCAATTCACAGAGATATTCAAGCTTGTCTCTCAGTTTTCCGTATAGATTATTAACGAAGGTCTGCATGTTCCTTGATGGACTGTAATCTTGCATTTTCCTTATTGAACCACTGGTTAATGGACTTCAGTCTTCTTCCATCAATGATGAATGTTTCCACTCTGTTTGATACAGCAGTGACAAGATTATTAATGCCTAGATTTAGTGCCAATGCATTTGATTTATTAAAATTTCTTTGAATGCATTCAGCTTCATAGATGTACTGAATTTCAAAGTACCTGGCATCTGGGGCTAGTATAAATTTAGTGCCAGTCAAATAGAGAAAATATCTAAAAAAAAGAATTGAAAAACATTCGAAAGAATACTAGTCTGAAACGTGAAAATAGAGGTGTTAAACATGTCAGAAAATAAAGTGATAGACAAACAGTTTAAATTAGATGCAGTTCAATATAGAAAGGATCATCCTGAACTTACTTTTCAACAGGTTGCTGATAATCTAGGAGTATCCAATAGTTCAATCCATAGATGGTGCAAACAATTTGATGAAGCTAAGAATGAAAATGAAGATAGCAATTTATTCAGAGGATCAGGCAATTTTTCAAGTGATGAAGCCAAAGAACTAGCACGTCTAAAAAAAGAAAACAGAGATCTTAAAGATGCTGTTGAAATATTAAAAAAAGCTATGAGCATTATAAGCAGCCAGTAAAAGTACTTTATGAGGCTATCAAGGAAAGACTAAACGCAACTTTGACCCACCTAAAGTGGAATTTAACTTTTCACTTTAGAAATAATTAACTGGTTTGAAAGTATATTGTAGGTGCTTGTAAATCGAGATATAATGTTATTTATACTTAAAGGATAAGGGGTGTAGATAATGTCACAAACCATGCAAACAGTTTTATTAAGTTTAGCAACGAGCCTATTTGTCAGTATGGTGACTTTTATTCTTGGTCTAAAATCTGGGAAAAATCAAGCAGACCGTGCAAAACTACAAGAACTCTATAAAAATATTCATAGACATTTTTCTGAATTAAAGGAAGCATTGGCAGATGATTGTCCCAAATTATGGGAGCATTATAAAAAGAATGATGAATATCTGCCACTGATAAAAGAACTTGAAAGCACAGGAGATATTTTATTTATCAAGAAAAAAATAGCGAAAAGTTCATTAGATTTGGAAAAAAGAATTTTGATATATTCATGGAATTTAAAACATCATATTCCCGATTTGCATAATGAATTAGTATCTAATCTTGATATATACCGAGACGGATATTCCTTTAAAACTTACAATAGGTCTGAAGATGAAAAAGCACATTTTGAATCTGTAAATCCAACAAATTGTAGAACTTTTTCCCCTAGAGGTTACTTTATCCTCTATAACAAAGAAGCCACCAAAGCACTTTTGCAAAAGATTGATACCTCGTCATGTGCTGTGGAATTTTCGCTAGGAAATCCTATGAAATATACATTCAAAATTTATCCTGACAGTTTGAATGTAAGTGTGGAAGAATATATTGAATATATTTATGAAAGATTTAACAATAATATTGAGGAGTTTAATAGCTTGTGTGGAGAAAAGGACAGATTAATTGAAGAAATTGACAAACTTCTTAAAAAAGTCGAAAAAATGGTTCGAGAACCTATTGGATTTTGGGAAACAATTATTGGAACATTTGGCGATATGTTTCGGTAGAATCCCGGTAGAATCACAAGTTAATATTGCTTCTGTGATAATATTCTGATAAAATTAGGATAGAATAAACAATATGAAAGGAGCGATTAAACATGATACAAATTCGACCTGTTTCAGACCTTAGAAATAAATTTCCAGAAATTGAAGCTATCGTAAACGGAGGGAAACCTGTATATCTGACAAAGAATGGTTACGGTGCTATGGTTGTTTTAAGTCTGGAAGAATATGCAAGTTTGACAGACAGTATAGAAATGAAACTTGATGAAGCTGACCGACAGGCAGCTATGACAGAGGAACGTCTTTCTCACGAAACAGTATTCAGTAATGTAAGGAGAGCTATACATGGAAAATAAATCCTATAAGCTGCGGTACTTACCGCTTTTTGAACAGGATTTGATTAGCACAGCGAGTTACATTACGAATGTTTTAAAGAACGAGGACGCAGCAATCCGTCTGGTTGATGATGTGGAAGCTGCTATACTGGAAAGGCTGAACAATCCTGTTGCCTTTGAACCATATCCATCCGCAAAAAAACGTGACTACCCTTACTATCGGATTTATGTACGCAATTACGTTGTTTATTATGTAGTGATTGATGATGTGATGGAAGTACGACGTTTGATGTATGGTGCAAGAGATACGGACAGACATTTATAATTAAATAACAGACATAAAGCAGTTAGTCGATAATGATTAGCTGCTTTTTTCATGCTCGAAAGGAGGAACATGGAACATATCAACGAATATGATGAATACGAAGATGATTTCAAAAGCGTTGCCCAACCAGAATATAAATGGTTGGCAGAACAAATGCTGCTGGAATTGTTGGAAGCAAATGACCGACAGTGAGTTATAGACAATATGAAATGACGAGGAGGAAACAAAAAAGTAACTCTCCTTAATTGTTCAATCGTGGATTTACCATTATACTTTGAGTAGTAATAAAAATTCATAGTATTGTGGGATTACCGCAAACAAATAAGGAGGGTTGCCTATAATTATAGTAATAAAAATTGGGATGGATGTCCATACTACAAACTACACTTTATGCATTTCTTAGAGTGGAATTTAACTTTTCACTTTAGAATTTCAAAAGACATATGAAAATCTAGTAGTGCATATGTCTGATAATCTTGTTGGTGTATCATTGCAAACTAAATATACCACAAAAGAGCGGACGTCGGTCCGCTCTTTGCTTTTTTGAAACTGTAATGAGTTGTTTACCTGTTACACCCTTAATCTATAAGTCCTGTTTCTCTTAATAAGATTTCTAGATCTGTACCTTCTACATTCTTTAATACAGTCTTTAAAAGCATCTTTTCCTTGAAGTTTAATGGTAACTCATTAATCTTCTTTTTATCTACTGCATAATAAGCTGCTCTTAATAATTCTCTGATATCATATTGAGAACCCCATACTTCAGGTACACCACGATCGACATTCAGTAATGTATAAACACTTTCCATACCTGTACGCATAGAATACTCAGTCGTAAAGATAGTATCTCTTGGTGTTTCTGCGAACTGTCCAATAAATGCGAAGTTCACTGCGCCTTCTGGTACAACTTTAGGACGGTCTACATTCTTTCTAGGCTGGAAGAAGGCATTGATATAAGGCATAAAGCATGTTGTTGTATTACATGTATTTTCTGAATAGTCTTTGATCTTGCTTTCATCCATACCAATATGGTAAAGCCATTCCTGACAGATTTCTTCACCTGTACAATCTCTCATAGCTTTCTTGATATAGTTACCTTCTGTATCAGTATGAAGAGCATAGAGCCATACAAGTACTGTATCTTTATTCTGAGATCTAAACTGTGGCTGACGGTTAATAGTCCATGATAAGAACCAATTATCAACACTATCCTTTACAGTCACAATACCACCAGTAGTCACTTTACCAGCACGTGGATCACGTTTACAAATATTTATAATATGCTGAATAATATCTTCATTAGATGTTTCTACAGTGGCACTCATCCAGTTAGTCGCTTCTGTATCACTGCAGAATACATCAGGATGTCCATATTCGTCATGTTTAGCCTGTTTCGCAATATTCTTCCACAAATCCCATGATTCACCCTTGCCATTCACAATATGAGATAAATCAGGTGCATGAGTCTGATCACCATAACTTGATGTGTCAGTACAACATCCATTAGTAATAAAGACTAAATCATCTGCAGTTAAAGGAATAGACTGTTCTTTATTATCTTTTACATAAATAAGTTCTTTAGCTGTTTTCTTGCCATCGGCTTCTTCAATAACGACATTCTTAACATCCATACCAAACTGAACATCCACATCATGTTTCTTTAAATATTCAATTAAAGGTAAAATCATACTTTCATACTGATTATACTTAGTAAATCTTAAAGCACTAAAGTCTGGTAAACCATCAATATGATGTACATAACGGCATAAATAGCGCTTCATTTCTAATGCACTAGACCATTTCTGGAATGCAAACATAGTTTGCCAATATAGCCAGAAATTAGTCTCCCAGAATGATTCAGGTAATACATCTGAAATCTTCTTATCTTCAAGATTTGCTTCAGGTGTAATAAAGAGCTGAGACAATGCCATTGCGCTATCTTTATCTAATTTAAATAGCTTATCAGTATGCGCATCTTCACCCTTATTGACTGTTGCACGACATAAAGAGTAGTTAGGGTCATGCTTATTAAGCCAATAATATTCATCTAATACAGATACGTTAGGTGTTTCAATAGAAGGTACATCACGGAATACATCCCACATGATTTCAAAGTGGTTATCCATTTCACGTCCTCCACGCATATAGAAGCCTTTGTGTACATCTTTATAACCATCACAGCTTCCACCTGCAAGCTCTAGCTTTTCTAATAAATGAATATGATTGCCAGGCATCTGTCCATCTCTTACTAGATAGAAGGCAGCAGTTAAACCTGCCAAACCTGTTCCAATAATATAAGCTGATTTCTTTTCAACACCTTCTGGTTTTTCTGGGTGTGCAAATGCTTCATAAGTTCCTGATGAATAATACATAATAGTTACCTCCTTGATATGACTCTAGTATAAATCATATTTTATCACTTTTATTTAAACAAACAAAAAGCCATGATAAATATCTTATCATGACCAATCAAGTGTAAAAAATTTAATCAAAAAATTAGTTTTGATGAATTTCAAATCTTTTAAGAGCTCTTTTGATACATCCATGCATGATTTCATCCATCTTATCAAATAATCTTTCAGGATCTTCTCTCATGTCATCATTCAACCAATCTATCAATAATCCAACAATACAATAAGAATAGAAACGAGCAATAAATTCTTTATCTGACTCTTTAATAGATATTTCTTGGGCTTCTTCCTCTATCTTCATTTTAAGCAGTCCTTGAATCATCGGGGATAAATAGCTTTGAAGCTCTTCTTGATGTAATGAATGATATACATTCATAATATAGACCTTGTCTTCTTTCATCTTATAGAGAAGACAAATAAATCCTTCAGGGTAGATATTTGTATTTAATAGTAATTGATGTATTTCATCCAAGATAATCCAGGAAAGTAAATGATGCATATCAGTAAAGTGATAATAGAATGTCATACGGTTAATACCACATTCCTTTGTGAGATCACCAATCGTAATCATATTAAAAGGTTTTCTTAAGAGTAATACCTTTAAAGAATCTTCTAATGCATGTTTTGTGATTTCACTCATAAGTTAAATGAATCCTTCTTTTTCTTCTTATATATAAGTAGAGAAATAACTGCAGTAAATACTTCTGTAATCCAGAAAGCATGCCATACACCAGTTGGTCCAAGTAGTGAAGAAAGAATATAAGCACATGGTAGAATAATGACAACATATCGACATAAAGAGATAATGAGTGATGGAATACCCATACCTAGTCCTTCTAGTACACCTCCTGAAGTAAGTGAGAGTGAAGAAAAGACAAAAGAAATACTAATAATACGTAGGGCAATCACACCGGCATCAAGTGTTTCTTTATTCTTAGTAAAGAGTCCCATGATTTCTTTAGGGAATACAAAGCAAAGAAGTGTTCCAGCAATCATAATAATTAAACTCAAACCAAGAGTGAGCTTATAGATTTTATTAATACGATTATATTCTTTAGCCCCATAGTTATATCCAACAAGTGGTCTAATACCCTGGATGATTCCATTAGATGGCATAAAGACAAATGTCTGAAGCTTATAATAGATACCTAGTACTACAACATAAATAGATGAATAAGAAATAAGAATCGCATTTAATACAGAAATAAGAACAGAAGGTAAAGCAATATTTAAAGTAGCAGGAATACCAATACCATATAACTTTTTATAATATTGAGTACTTTCTAAAGCTTCCTTATGAATACGTAGTGGTAAATCTACCTTATAATAATATAGATATAGAATAAAAGGAACTGTCTGACCAATACCAGTCGCAATCGCAGCTCCTGCAATACCCATTGCAGGAATAGGACCTAAACCAAATATTAAAATAGGATCAAGAATAATATTTGTGACACATCCTATAATCATAATCTTCATAGTGAGAGCCATACGTCCTAAAGACTGATAGATCTTTTCAAAGGCAATACCTACCTGAATCACAAAAGAGAATGAGAAGGCAATACGTCCATATAATATCCCATCCTTTAATACAACAGGATCATTTGTAAAGAATTTTAAGAAGTTAGGAATAAACACAACACAGACAATCATTAAGATTATTCCATGTATTGCAGAAAGTAATAATCCCTGTGCCATAGAATCTTCAGCTTTCTTATGATCCTCTGTACCTAGATAGAATGCAATCACTGCATTCATGCCCACACCAAACCCTACGGCAATCGCAGTAATAAGGTTCTGAATAGGGAATACTAGAGATAAAGCATTCATCGCATTCTCACTAATACGCGCTACGAAGAAACTATCTACGATATTGTAGAGAGAATTAACAAGCATGGATAACACCATTGGTAAGCTCATCGATAATACTAAAGAGAGTATAGGTTTTGTTTTCATATAATCTTGATTCATAATTTTCCTCCTAAACATACAAAAAGCCACACAACGTAAAAAACGCTGTGTGGCGAAAATAAGATTTCTCTGACAAAAATCCACAACCAAAAGGTTTTGTACATAGACATTATCATATATGGGATATGATGTCAACTTTTTTATGAATATGGTATATTAAGTGTAAAAGTATGGTATTTTTAATTCCTAAATCGGGATTATTGCAATGAAAAATGATAGTGATATAATAGGGGCATAGTAAATGGGAGATATATTTCGAGGAGAAACTGTATTTATCTAGACATATAAGTTGATAGGGATTAGATAATATATAAGTTATATGTATGAATGTCCATATACATATTGAGTATATCTTCACTACTTACTTACAATTATGAAAGGTAGGAGATAAAATGGTAGGAATTATCCTTGCGAGCCATGGTAAATTCGCAGAAGGCATTTTCCAGTCAGGATCTATGATCTTTGGTGATCAGGCTAACGTTAAAGCCTGCACATTAATGCCTAGCGAAGGACCAGATGATATTCGCAAAAAGATGGAAGAAGCGATTGCTGGTTTTGAAAATCAGGATGAAGTATTATTCCTTGTAGACCTTTGGGGTGGAACACCATTCAATCAGGCAAGTGCTTTACTTAATGGACATGAAGATAAGTGGGCAATTGTCACTGGTTTAAATTTACCAATGTTGATTGAAACTTATGCATCTCGTATGTCTATGGAAACAGCTCATGAAATCGCTACACATGTCACTGAAGTGGCAAGAGATGGTGTTAAACCAAAACCTGAAACACTAGAACCTAAGAAGGAAGAAAAGGCAGCAGCTGCTGCACCAGCACCTCAGGGCGCTATTCCTGAAGGAACAGTTATTGGTGATGGTCACATCAAGTATGTATTAGCAAGAATTGACTCACGTTTATTACATGGTCAGGTTGCGACTGCATGGACTAAGACAACTCAGCCAAACCGTATCATCGTTGTATCTGATGGTGTGGCTCATGATGATCTTAGAAAAGAAATGATTATTCAGGCAGCACCTCCAGGTGTTAAAGCTCACGTAGTACCAATCGATAAGATGATCCAGGTTGCTAAGGATCCACGTTTTGGTAACACAAAAGCATTAGTATTATTTGAAAACCCACAGGATGCACTTCGTGCAATCGAAGGTGGCGTTGACATCAAGACATTGAACTTAGGTTCTATGGCTCATTCACAGGGTAAAGTCGTTTGTACTAAAGCCGTATCAATGAGTCAGGATGATGTAGATACTATTGAAAAGATTATGGCTAAGGGTGTTAAGTTTGATGTACGTAAAGTACCAAATGATTCACCTGATAACATCAATGCAATCCTTAACAAAGCTAAAGAAGGATTGTCTAAATAAGGGAGGAAATAATTTATGTCAGCAATTTCAATTGTGCTGATTGCGATTGTTGCTTTACTTGCAGGTATGGAAGGTATTCTTGATGAATTCCAGTTCCATCAGCCTCTAGTAGCATGTACGTTAATCGGCTTAGTTACTGGACACTTAAAGGAAGGTATCATCCTTGGTGGTTCATTACAGATGATTGCCCTTGGTTGGGCAAACGTTGGTGCTGCTGTTGCACCAGATGCTGCTCTTGCATCAGTTGCTTCAGCAATCATCATGGTATTAGGTTTACAGGGTGGTAGTACAAACGTTACTAACGCTATCAATACTTCTATCGCTGTTGCAGTACCATTATCAGTTGCAGGTTTATTCTTAACAATGATCTGTCGTACTCTTGCAATCCCTATGGTTCACTTCATGGATGGAGCTGCAGAAAAAGGTGACTACAAGGCTATTGAAAGATGGCAGGTTGCTGCAATCTTAATGCAGGGTCTTCGTATTATGATCCCAGCAGTTATCCTTTGCTTCGTTCCAGCTAAGGTTGTAACAGGTGCATTAAATTCTATGCCAGCTTGGTTATCTGGTGGTATGGCTGTTGGCGGTGGTATGGTTGCCGCTGTAGGTTATGCAATGGTTATCAACATGATGGCTACAAAAGAAACTTGGCCATTCTTCGCTCTTGGTTTCGTTTTAGCAGCTATCTCAGAACTTACTTTAATCGCATTAGGTGTTATTGGTGTTGTTCTTGCTTTAGTTTATCTTGGATTAAAAGACAATGCTGGTAAAGGTAATGGTGGCACTGGAGGATCTGGAGATCCACTTGGTGACATCTTAAACGACTATTAATCTGAAGGAGGACGAACATTATGGCAGATAAGATTACACTATCTAAAAAAGATAGAATGGACGTATGTTGGCGTCATCAGTTCCTTCAGGGTTCTTGGAACTATGAACGTATGCAGAATGGTGGTTGGTGTTATTCAATTATCCCAGCTATCAAGAAATTATATAAGACTGAAGAAGATAGAGCCGCTGCATTAAAGCGTCATCTAGAATTCTATAATACACATCCTTATGTATCAGCTCCAGTTATGGGTGTTACATTAGCACTTGAAGAAGAACGTGCAAATGGTATGCCTGTAGATGACCAGACTGTACAGGGTGTTAAAGTTGGTATGATGGGACCTCTTGCTGGTGTTGGTGACCCAGTATTCTGGTTTACAGTAAGACCAATCTTAGGTGCATTAGGTGCTTCACTTGCATTATCAGGAAGCATTGTTGGACCATTATTATTCTTCGTAGTATGGAACATAATTCGTATCGCATTCTTATGGTATACACAGGAATTCGGTTACAAAGTAGGTACTTCTATTGCTAAGGATATGTCAGGAGGACTTCTTGGTAAAGTTACTGAAGGTGCTTCTATCCTTGGTATGTTCATCATCGGTGCATTAGTACAGAGATGGGTATCAATCAGCTTTACTCCAGTAGTATCTCAGGTTACTCAGTCTAAAGGTGCTTATATCGAATGGGATAAGTTACCAAAGGGTGCTGCAGGTATCAAAGAAGCATTATCTCAGTATAGCTCACTTGGTGCTAATGGATTAAATCAGGTTAAGGTTACTACTTTACAGCAGAACTTAGACCAGTTAATCCCTGGTTTAGCAGCATTATTACTTACATTATTATGCTGTTACTTATTAAAGAAAAAGGTATCTCCAATCGTTATCATCATCGCATTATTCGTTGTTGGTATCGTTGCAAGAGTTATCGGTATTATGTAATTACTAGAGGCAGTTTCACTGCCTCTTAATTTTAAGGAGGAAATAAAATGGCACAATCACAAAATACAAAAGTTGATTTTTCAATTAAAGCAACTTCACTCAATGGTTTAACTAACTATGGGGATGTCATGGTAGGGGACAAGGCCTTTGAGTTCTATAACGAAAAGAATAAAGAAGACTTTATTCAGATTCCATGGGAAGAAATTGATTATATCAGTGCTTCTGTATATTTTAATAAGAAAATTGCACGTTTCGCAATATTCACTAAAAACAATGGACATTTTACTTTCTCTACACGTGATAATGTGAAAACATTACAGGTGGTTGGAAATCATTTTCCAAAAGAAAAAATGTATCGTTCCCCTACGTTCTTTACCATTATTAAACGAGGATTAAGATACATTTTTGACTCCAATTATCGACATAAAGTAAATGGTCAGGCTTAATTGCCTGGCCAATTTTTTTGTATTCCATTAAGAATAAAGTCTGTTAGAAGACTAGATAATTCTTCTATAGAATAATCATAACTATTTGTAAACCAATTCATATATACAGATATAATACCAGGAATACACAAATCAACTGCTACTTTAAATCTTTTTTGATCTAGTGTTTCTGTTTCTTCAATACGCTGTTGTACATATTTTCTAAGAATATCTACAATCTTTAGAATAAGAAAAGAACGGTTATTTGTATTAAAAAGTAAACCATAGACAATATGAAATGACGAGGAGGAAAACAAAAAAGTAACTCTTCTTAATTGTTC
>OLFU01001793.1_pt1 | contig 19361 bp, 17 predicted proteins | sample 1605161 | NCBI WGS metagenome assembly OLFU01 (sample SAMEA3888914, study PRJEB22519) | human gut metagenome | biome: human gut; feature: human-associated habitat; material: faeces | place: Denmark | collected 2011
GGCCGGACCCCCAATCCCTGCATCGACTGCAACAGATATATGAAGTTCGATCACCTGCTTCGCTGGGCGGAAGCACACGGACTGGATCATGTGGTCACGGGCCATTATGCCCGGGTGGAGCAGGACGAGGCCACGGGCCGCTGGCTGCTCAAAAAGGGTCTGGACGAGAACAAAGACCAGAGCTATGTGCTCTACAACCTCACGCAGGAGCAGCTGGCTCATGTCCGCCTGCCGCTGGGTGGTCTGCATAAGAGCGAAGTGCGCGCCATCGCCGAGCAGCAGCACTTCGTGAACGCCCGCAAGCACGACAGTCAGGACATCTGCTTCGTGCCGGACGGCGACTACGCCCGCTTTATGGAGGATTTCACCGGCAAGCACTACCCGGCGGGCGATTTCCTCGACGTCGGCGGCAGAAAGGTAGGCACCCACAGCGGCGCTGTGCGGTACACCATCGGCCAGCGGAAGGGCCTGGGCCTCGCCATGGGCGCACCGGTCTATGTCTGCGCCAAGGATATGCAGGCCAACACCGTCACGGTCGGCCCGGAGTCGGAGCTGTTCGATACCATCGTCTATGCGAACGAAGTGAACTGGATCGCCATCCCGGAGCTGAAAGGCCCCCTGCGGGTGACGGCCCGCACCCGTTATCATCAGACCGAACAGCCTGCCACCGTCTACCCGGCAGGGCCGGACAGCTTCCGTCTGGAATTTGACCAGCCTCAGCGCGCCCCCACCCCGGGGCAGGCCGTCGTGCTGTATCAGGGCGATGTCGTCCTCGGAGGCGGCACCATTACGCAGGTGGCGAAGGGATAAGGGCAAGCCCGTGAATGTAAAAAGCAGAACCTAAAGGAGAAATGATATGCAAGACCAGTATTCCCGCACCCAGCTGCTGCTGGGCGCGGAAGCAATGACCAAACTGCACGATTCCCGCGTAGCCGTGTTCGGCGTGGGCGGCGTGGGCGGCTACACCGTCGAGGCGCTGGCCCGCAGCGGCGTGGGGGCTCTCGACCTGATCGACGACGACAAAGTCTGCCTCACTAACCTGAACCGCCAGATCATCGCTACCCACAAGACGGTGGGCAGGTTCAAGGTGGATGTGGCCGAAGAGCGTGTCCACGACATCGACCCCAACATCAAGGTCACCACCTACAAGACCTTCTTTGGCCCTGAGACGCAGGACAGCTTCGATTTCAGCCAGTTCGACTACGTGGTGGACGCCATCGACACTGTCACCGGTAAAATTGCGCTGGTCATGAAGTGCAAGGAGGCTGGTGTCCCCATCATCTGCTCTATGGGTGCAGGCAACAAGATGGACCCTACCCGCTTCGAGGTCACGGATATTTATAAGACTTCCGTCTGCCCGCTGGCCAAGGTCATGCGCACCGAGTGCCGCAAGCGCCGCATCAAGCACCTGAAAGTCGTTTACTCCAGGGAGCCTGTCATGACTCCCATCGAGGATGACTCCATCAGCTGCAAACACCACTGCATCTGCCCTCCGGGTACCCAGCGCAAGTGTACCATCCGCCGCTCTGTTCCCGGCTCGAACGCCTTTGTCCCGTCGGTCGTGGGCCTCATCATCGGCGGCGAGGTCGTGAAGGACCTCGTGGGCTTTGTCCCCATGAAGGGCTGAATTTGATAGAATAAGAAAACGGCAGGTTCAATGAACCTGCCGTTTTCTTTGTTATGAGCTGATTTTTACTGCTCAGGAGCAGCGAATGCGATGGGGGTAGCGCCAGCAGCTGCGTCCACGCTCTTCAGAGAGATGGGAGTGGTTTCGTAGTGCAGGGTCTCGAAGCTCTGGGTGCTGCCGTCCTCGGTGGTGAACTCGAGAACATAGGTCATGTCGCCCTGCTTGTCGGCCTCGACATCGCGGGTGATGACGACATTCACAAAGTCATCCGCGGTTCAGCCGCCGCTGCGCCAGCGCAAAGCCGACGGCGCTTGCCGCAAAGACGGCGTAATAGCTGGCCAGCCGGTAGAACATCAGCAGGCTCATGGACGAAGCATCGGGGAGGAAGCTGCTGTACACCAGCAGGAAGGCCGTCTCCACCGAACCCATGCCCGCCACGTTGGGCAGGGCGTTGGAGACAAAGAGGGTCAGCGACGTCAGGAGCTGCACCTGCCAGAAGGTGAGTCCGGTATCCAGCTCCATGAACCGCAGCCCCATCCAGGGCAGGCAGAAGAGCAGGAACAGCTTTACGAGATGCACGCCCAGAATGGCGGCACAGCGGGGCTTGTCTGCCAGCAGATGGCGGCTCTCGGTGCTCAGGGTGTCCAGCTGCTTGAGCCAGCTTTCCCGGCGCTCGGCCCAGCGGCCCGTGTCGGGCAGAAAATGCAGCAGCCACCGGGCCAGACGCTGCACCACCGGCAGGGCGCAGAGGGCGATGAGCCCCATGATGACGCCCGCCACGACAGCGTAGGCCCCGGGCAGATACCGCAGTACGCCGTCGGAGTGGGCCGCTATCCAGGGGCGGCCCGCCAGAAGCAGCACGGTGGCGTAAAGCAGGACAGCTGTCTTGTGGAAGACGTATTGCAGGGTCATCAGCCCCACGCCGGGGCCGACGTCCAGCCCGCGCCGGTGGAGATACCACGTCTGAAACGGCACCGACCCTGCGCCGAGGCCCACCACATTGCCGAAGGTCCCCATCCATGCATTGTCGATACCCTGCCGCAGCGGGAAATGGGACAGGCGGCTGCGGACGATGAGCCAGCTGGATACGCCCTCGAGAAGCGGGTAGCTCAGGCCCACGGCCAGTGCCAGAAGCCCCTGCCCGAGGGTGAGCCGGCTCAGCGCCTCGGAGATCTCGGCCCAGTGCTCCCGGAAGATGAACACCACGATGCCGGTCAGCAGAGCCAGAACGCCCAGCGAGAGCAGGGTCTTTCGGCGCGAAGGGGCGGGGGAGGCGGACGAACTCATGCGGGGACTCCTTTCAAATTTCAACAAAAACGGACTGGGATAAACTCTTAGGAGAGTATATCACAGTCCGGAAGTGTGTTTGTGAACAACTGCCAAATTTTTTGCCTCAGTTTCGGCAGAGTGATAAAGAACGGGGAGCTTACTCGCCGGTGAGTTCCTTTACAGCCTGTTGTAAACTGTCGGAAAACGCCTGCTTGGAGTAATGACTCTCGTAAAGCTCACGGCAGGCGGGGCGCATGGCAGCCAGCTTTTCCGGGTGCTCGATGGCCCAGGCCAGCCGCTCGGCCAGCTTTTCGGGGTCGTCGTCCTCGTAGACGAAACCGTCCACGCCCTCGGTGATGAGCCCGGCGGTGCCGGTGTGCTCCGACACGATGGCGGGCTTGCCGAAGATGAGGCCCTCAGTGACGAAAGTAGGCATGGGGTCGTCGCGGGAGGCGCAGACGAGGCAGGTACACTGGGCCATCAGGCTCTTGATCTCGTCGCGGGTGAGCCGCTTGACGTAAAAGACGTTGTCGGGGCAGTCAGCGGTCAGGCTCCGCACGGCGTCCATCATCTCAGCCTCTGCGGCCTTGCCTACGAAGAGGAAGGATGCCTTCTTCATGGTCTCAGGCGGCAGCAGCCGGATGGCTTTGCAGAAGATGTCCTGACCTTTCCGGTTCTCGAAGGAACCCACGGTGGCGAACAGAGGCCGCCCGCCCGCATAGCTCAAATCGTAGTGGGAGAACTTCTCGGCGGCGTAGTCCGGCAGGCCGTAGATGAGGGGCCGGATGTTGAACTCCGGCCGCACCGAGTGCATGGCGTTGGCGGCGTGGCTGCCGACGGAGTAGAGCCGGATATTTTCGCCCAGCTCTCTGGGGATCTGGTGGGCGATGTGGGGGTAGCCTGCAAAGGCATCGTGGAGCCACCAGAGCACCGGCACACGCGCACCGCTCAGGGCGCGGACGGCCCGGGCCTCCACGACGGTGTTGGCCAGAACGAGGTCGGCGCAAAGGGCCAGCCCCCAGAGCAGGGGAGACTGAACACAGCCCTTGCGGGTGATGACGGTAGCTCCTGCCTCGAGGAAGAGCGGCATGGAGCCGCCGTCCTCAGGGCCGAGGACGACCACTTCGTAGCCCATGCTGCGCAGCACCGGCACGGCGCTCACCAGCACGATGGGCGCACCGGTCATGTCCAGCAGGTGGCTCATGATAAAGACGCGCTTCCCCTTTACAGACCAGACGTCTTCGGCGCAGATGTCCCGCTCATAGTGGGCCAGCGCCAGCGGGAGGCAGACGTGGCTGCGGCTGAGCTTCGCCGCCAGCGTCAGCAGTTCGACGGGATTTTCCGGGTCGCGGGCTTCCGCCTGACAGCGGCGCAGCAGCTCCCGGGAGACGAGGGCGCAGCCCGGGCAGGCTGCAAAGCCCTGACTGTGGTAGAGGGTGGTGACGCCTGAGTAGCCGAAGACGGCGTCGCTGGTGACGTAGTCTGCGCCGCTGCGCAGTGCGTCCGCAAAGCAGGAAAGGGCCGTGGACATCAGGAAAAGGTCTTCCCTGACCAGAAGCACACCGACGGCGCTGCCGAGGGCTTCGGGGCGGAGGCTGTCCGTCAATAAAAATTTGCGGTGGAGCTGGTCCTGCAGGGAAGCTTTCAGGGCGGCGTTCCGCCCCGGCGCATAGACGCCGAGAAAAACTTCCTGGGTGTCGAGATATTCCTGTTTGGCGAGCTGAGCCCGCTGCAGAGTGGTATAACTGCTGTACATCGTATCCTCCTCTCCGCAGGCAGGCTCAATGGCTGCGATGGAACAGCCCCAGCAGGCGGCGCAGGGGCAGCGTAAGTTTCCAGCTGCTGGAAGAGAGGATGTTTTCCAGCGAGCTCTCGTAGGCTTTGCTCCGGGTGCTCAGCTCGGCGTTGGCCTGATGCAGCTCGGAGAGATTCTTCTGCAGGGCCTCGATGGTCTGCTTCTGGTCAGCCGTAGTCTTTTCCAGCTGGTCGAGGTGCTTCTGCTCGCAGACGCGGGTCTTCTGGAAATACTGTACGCCCTCGAGAACGGCGGCGAACAATGGGTCGTCAGCCAGAGGCTCCAGCGGGAAGTAGCAGTAGCTCACGCCCAGCTTCATCCCGGCGGGGAAACGGTTCAGACCTTCCAGCATGAAATTCGGGTCGTTGTTGAGGAACAGGATGCCGTCGCCGTGGAGCGGCACACCGTTCACCGGGCGGCAGAGGATGCGGTCATCCGAGAAGACGAAATCGGTGATGCAGCAGGGCAGCTCACCGGGGTCGAGACGGAGATTGAACGCGGCCTCCGGCAGCTCGAAGGTCGCTGTCACCATGCCGTTCAGCTCGTCGTATTCGTAGTCTGGGGCCTTGACGGTGTCTTTCTGGGAAAAGCCGAACCCGGCATCATAGTAAAGCAGCGGCTGCACCAGAGCAGGCGAGTCGGTCTGCCTCTCTCTCTGGGGGTGGGCAGCATAGAAGGTCTGCAGCTGCTTTTCCAGCTCAAGGCAGCGCTGGGCCAGCCGCGAAGTGCCTTCGTCTGCAAGTTTGAGCTGTTGTTCAAGGTCCGCAATGCGGCTGCGCAGAGCCGCTTCAGGAGTTTCGTTCATCATTACCGGGGCCTCCTCCAATTTATCGCAAGGCGTACAACCCGCGCTGCAAGCCCATGCATCAAAAGTAATTATAGTCTGCCCTCAAAATGGCTGGATACCAAAGCGCAGGAATTTCAGTGTTTTGCCGCATAGCGGCGAGTCTTGCTCCGCTGCCGGGGCTTGTCCGCAGGCTTGCCGCCCCGAAGCTTCCGGCCAAGCTCTTTGCGGCGCATCAGAAGTTCGGTGACGGCGAAGATGGACACAAGCGAGAACACGAACTGCAGCAGCATCCCCTGCACCGGATGGTCAGCATACTTTGCAGCCATCAGATACCACGGGATGGCCGTCAGCTCCACAGTGTGGATGCAGAAGATGAAGAGCGAGCGCCGGCCCACCCACTCGATGGCATGGGAGATGGGGCCGTCCACTCGGCGCTGCCATTTCAAAAAGAGCCGGATGATGCCGTAGCCCACTGCGCCATCCAGCAGGATGCTCAGCGGCCCCATCGTCCACTCACCCAGCGAAACGCAGTCGGTGCTCTGGGTCAGCAAAACGCCCGCGACGACGCCCAGCGCGGACGCGATAAGTCCGGCTTTGGCTCTGCCGGAAAGGGGAGTTTCGAAAAGGCGGCGCTTCTTGGCCAGATAGCCGATGTAAAGGTAGGGCAGCGACACCATGCCCTGTGCGATGCAGAAAGGAGCCTCCCACACCAGCGTGACGCCCCAGCCAAGCAGGGTGACGCCGACGACTGCGGGGGTTATGTACCGCTCGGGGAAGATCTCGAGCAACACGTCCAGAAGCACCCACGCCAGCATCAGAGCCACTAAGTACCACATGGGTCCGCAGGAGAAAAACTGCTGCCCGAAGTAAGTGGCCGTGTGGGGCAGACCTAACAGGAAACCGCCTAAGACCTTGGCCGATTCTGAGATGGCAGCATCCCACGAGCCGAAAGCTGCGTGGTGAATGAAAGCGTGGAGCACCGTGGTGGCCAGTGCAGTATAAACGTAAGGCTTGAGCAGGGTCTTGAGCTGCTGCTCGATGCATTTGTGGATGGAGCGCTTGCGGAAGCCGTAGCCGCTGGCAATAAAAAAGGCGGCCATCAGCGCTTCGCGGTAAGCGAACAGCGCGAACGCGAAAGGGGTGACGTCGTTGGTGCCGAGGGGGTAAAGCTCTGCCGTGTGGGCAAAGACGATGGCCAGCATTCCGATGCCTTTCAGCAGGTCGAACATGCCAAGGCTGCTTACAGTGCGGGGCTTGGTGCCTTCCATGAAAAGGGTCCTCCTTGTGCGCCATTCGTCCCGGAGGCCCCGGAAGGCCGTGTTTTAGGCGCGATAAATAAAAATATGAAGCTCAGCGGGGAGCTTTTTTGCCAAATGATATAAACAGTATAATGCTTTTTGGGCTTGCTGTCAATTTGATAAGGACTCGACCTCCGGGTGAAGTTTCGTCCTGACGAAAAAAGTGTATCACAGCTTTTTGCATATCGCAACAAAAGGAAAGAATTACATCTGCCTGCACAAACTGAATGCAAGCTCAAGTTGCATATTTGTGCAATTAAATCTTGCGTTTACGCTCTGCTTGCGGTATACTGTTGCCATAAGGAGCCGTGCCAAAGTTTTCCTCGAACTGCCAGAGATTCGGAATGACTCTGGAAAGTGAATGAAAAAAGTGCTGAGCTGAAAATTTGACAAAAAAGGAGAAAAACCGATGGCTGAATACATCAAAGTACCCGCAGGCGTATACGACATGGTGACCCGCTGCATGGAGCAGGAGTTTCCCGATCATGTGGCCATTCGCTATGTGGCCGAGGACGGCAAGACCGTCGTGGAGAAGAAGTATCGCGAGTATGCGCAGGACATCCGCCGGATGGTGGCCTATCTCAAGGCCGAAGTGCCGGACATCAAGGGCCAGCGCATCGTTCTGCTGAGCCGGAACTGCTATGAATTCTGCGTGGCGTCCTACGGCATCATCCTCGCCGGCGGCGTCCTCGTGACTCTGAACCAGAAAAAGACCTGGGAGGAGCTGGAATATGAGCTGGGCCTCGTGGAGCCTGCCCTCATCCTGAACGACGGCATCGACTACGGCTGCCGCGCCGAGCTGGAAGCCGCCTACGGCCCGAAGCTCCGCCCCATGGACTGCTATAAGGATACTGCCCCCGGCGAGCTGACCAACTGCGTGGGCCACGATGATTTGATGATGCTGATGTTCACCTCCGGCACCACCGGACGCAGCAAGGGCGTCATGCTCTCGGAGCGGAATATGTGCGCCAGCCTGCACACTTATTCGGAGGTGGCAGAAAACTGGATCACCAACCGCCTCCCGGCAGGCCAGAAGCTGCCGCTGAGCCATATGACCCTGCTGCCCCTCTTCCACATGGCCTGCTTCGTCTGCGTTATGTCCTACCCGCCTGCCGGATGGGCTCTGAACCTCTGCGGCGACATCCGCGACTTCTACCGCGACCTGGGCCTGATGCACAGCGACGTTATGGCCTCGGCCCCCATGCTGGTGGAGACCATCTACAATGACATGAAGCGTGGCCGCGTCAGCCGTCTGAACGGCCTGTGGGACCTGTGCTGCTCTTCCGCTGCCCTCGACCCCAAGATGCTGCTGGAGCTGGCCCAGAACGGCTTCGTCGTCAACCAGTGCTACGGTATGACCGAGACCTTCGGCGACGGCATCCTGAACTTTACGCAGGTCGAAAAGCACATGAGTGCCGTGGGCAAGCCCGACGACCACGTTCAGTATAAGCTGGACGAGACCGGAGAAATTTGCATCAAGGGCGACTGCGTGATGCTGGGCTACTACAAGGACCCCGAGGCCACGGCAGAGGTCATCGACGCCGACGGCTGGTTCCACACCGGCGACCTGGCCCGGATGGATGAGGAAGGCTTCTATTACATCACCGGCCGCAAGAAGAATCTTATCATCCTCGCCAGCGGCGAGAACGTCAGCCCCGAAGAGCTGGAAAAGAAGCTGGCCCTCTGCCCGGCCATCACCGAGTGCATCGTGAAGGAGAAGGACCAGAAAATTTGTGCCGTCATCTACTGCCCTGAGGATAAGCAGGAAGAGGTCAGAGCCTTCGTCATCGAGGTGAACCGCAGCCTGCCGCTGTATAAGCGCATCAGTGCCGTGGGGTTCACCGTTGAGCCCCTGCCCCGCAACGCTCTGGGTAAGCTGCTGCGCAAGTAACAAGTAAGAAGAAACAGTGAAAAGGATACGCCGCGTAGTTGCATTTCTCTGCCGAAACAGGTATTATTACTCTGAGGCAGAATATGTCAAATGCCGGCGTTTCGCTGCAATAAAGAAAAACAGCAAGGAGCGACAAAAATGATAAATACTGTATATGAGCTCATCACGGACGTCATGGCGAAGCAGTACCCCGACCGGGTGGCTTTCCGCTATGTGGCCGCCGATGGCAAGACTGTGGTGGAAAAGACCTACGCCCAGTATGTGCAGGACATCCGCAGGGCCGTTACTTATTTTAAGGAGAATATCCCCGACATCAAGGGCAAGCGTGTCGGCATCATGAGCCGCAACTGCTATGAGTACGGTGTCAACAGCTTCGGCGCTATCCTCGCCGGGGCCGTCGTCGTGACCATCAACCAGAAAAAGACCTGGCCCGAGCTGGAATATGAGCTGGGCCTTGTCGAGCCTTCCCTCATCGTCAACGACGGCATCGACTATGGCTGCCGCCCCGACATCGAGGCCGCCTACGGCGATAAACTCCGTCCGATGGACGCCTTCAAGGACAGCGCGCCTGCAGAGCTTGTTGACTGCGTGGGCCATGATGATTTGATGGTGCTGATGTTCACTTCCGGCACCACCGGCCGCAGCAAGGCCGTCATGCTCTCGGAGCACAACTTTTTTACCACTGTGGAGTGCCAGGTCAAATTCGGCGGCGCCATGCTGGACTATAAGCACGAGCATATGCCCGAGGACAAAAACGACGTCCTGAGCAACTTCGCCATCCTGCCCCTGTTCCATCTGGGTACGTTCATCTGCCTCTTCGTTTGGGCCTGCAAGGGCTGGGCGCTGAACCTCTCCGCCGACATCCGCGACTTCTACCGCGACCTCGGCCTGATGCACAGCGATGCCATCGCTGTGGCTCCCATGCTGATGGAGGCCATCTATAAAGACGTCAAGCGGGGTCGCCGCGCCCGCCTGAACGGCGTCTGGAACCCCTGCGGCTCCTCTGCCATGTTTGACGGCGCCATGCTGGCCGAGCTGGCACGGCAGGGCATGATGATCACTCAGGTGTACGGCATGACCGAGACCTGCGGCGACGGCATCATCAACTACGAGCAGGACGAAAAGCACATCCGCGCCGTGGGCAAGCCCGACGACCACGCCGAGTACAAGCTGGACGAGACGGGCGAAATTTGCATCCGCGGCGGCTGCGTCATGCTGGGCTATTACAAGGACCCCGAGGCCACCGCAGAAGTCCTCGACGCCGACGGCTGGTTCCACACCGGAGACCTGGCCCGTGTGGACGAGGACGGCTTCTATTACATTACCGGACGCAAGAAGAATATCATCATCCTCGACAACGGTGAGAACGTCAGCCCCGAAGAACTGGAAAATCTGCTGTCCAAGTGCGAGGCCGTCAAGGAATGCATCGTCAGGGAGAAGGGCAAGAAGATCTGTGCCGTCATCTACTGCGGCGAGGCCGACCAGCAGACCGTCCGCGACTTCATCACCGAGACCAACCGCACCCTGCCGCTCTACAAGCGGATGAGCGCCGTGGAGTTCAGCACCGAGCCTCTGCCCCGCACCGGCACCGGCAAGCTGCTGCGCAAGTAAGAATAAACCGGGCAGGCTGCGGAATACTGGAAAAGAGCCGCAGCCGCCTTTAATGGAATTACGAAAGGAAGATTCAAACTATGGAAAGAACCGAGATCGTGTCCCAGATCCTTGCAATTCTGGAAGATGTTGCAGAAATTTCCCCCGATGATGTCAACGAGAACAGCGTCTTGATGGACGATCTGGACCTGTCGTCCATGGAGATCCTGACCGTCGTCGCCGACCTGGAGGAGACTTTCGGCCTGCGCATCCCCGAAAAGGAGCTGCGCAACTTCGTCACCGTCAGCGATTTGGCCGACTATCTGGCCGCACACGCGGGGGAATAAGGAATGGATGCCGAACAGCGCTCTGTTTTTCAGGGTATCGTTTACTATTACCGCGAAAACATGGTCAACTGCCGCTATCAGGTCACGCTGAAAGATGCCGTGGACGGTGCGCTTTTGCAGCAGGCTCTGGATGCGGCCCGGGCAAAGGCACCCTACTATTTCCAGAAGCCGGTGTGGGAGAAAAAGCTGCTCCACCTCGAGCCGTCGGACGCCCCCTGCCCGGTGCGGCAGGGCAGCGCAAAGCCCGAATTTCCGGACGAGAACGGCTTTACGGTTGCCCTGAGCTATGAGGGGAAAGTCGTCTACTTTGACTGGTTCCACTTTCTGACCGATGGCCGGGGCATAGCGCCCTTCATGACCATGGTGCTGCAGTTCTACTGCAACCTGCGGTACGGCACGGCTTTCGAGGGCCAGACCCTTGAGACAGACCCTGCCTACGACATCGAGGACATCCTTGCAAAGTACCCCGAGAGTCAGGTGGCCAACGATATGCAGCGCCCCGTGGTGCAGACCTTTGAAGAGACGCCCACCTGCTGCCGCATCCGGCTGGAAAAGGCGGGGCTTGTGGACGCCGCCCTCCGCTGCGGCGTCAAGCCCTTCAGCACCCTCACGGCCCTGCTCTGTAAGGCGGTGCGGGCGTATCTGGACAAGGACGAGGTGCTCTACAGCTACTCGACAGACGCCCGCGACGCGCTGGGTGCGCCGAACGCCCTCTACAACTGCGTGGCCTCCTTCCAGCGCAAGCTGCCGCTGACGGCAGATGCCCCGCTGGCCGAAGTGGCCGTGGGCGTGGACGCTGACCTGAAAGAGAACCTTTCCGCTGAGCGAAAACTGTTCCGTATTGCGGAGCAGATGGGCTGGGTCTACCGGGTCTACCAGCAGAAAGCCAGCCTCAGCATCAAAAAGCGCATCTTCCAGATGGGCGAGTACATCAGCGGCTTCCCGGCGGACTTCTGGGTGAGCTATCTGGGCGACCCCTTCGCCCCGTCCAGCCCGGAGCTGACCCGGTACATCGAGGACTTCCAGACCTGGGTGCCGGCGGACGGCGCTTCCATCGGTCTGGAATGCACCAGCCTGCATGGCATCATCACCCTCTGCGTCAAGAACAAGGTGCCGCGCCCCGGCTTTGCCGAGGCTCTGCGCGCCGCGTTCGAGGCCGAAGGCATCAAGGTGCTGGAAGCCGCGGAGCTGGGCGCAGACAATACATAAAAGAAAACCTCTCCGTCATGCTGTAGACGTGACGGAGAGGTTTCTTTTTATCCAAAACATAATTTTTACATCAAATTTTCATGCGTCATACTTTTGCGAAAAAATCGCCTGAAAAGCCGATTTTTCCCTTGCGTCAAACAGTTTGCCGTGGTAGGATAGATCGAATGTGAACGAAACACACTGGGAAATGGACAAAAGTGAGGAAAATCGTATGGAAAAAAATAAGAACAGCGGCGCGGCACTGGCAAGAAAGATGGCGGTGTCTCTGGTTTGCGGTCTGGCGGCAGGCTTTGCCTTTATGATGCTGCGCGAAAAGCTCGTGGCTTCCGGCAACAGCGGCATCTGGCAGACCATCAACGACCTGCTCTTCCAGGACATCACCGCAGAGGGCGCGGAACGTGCGCTCGGCCTCTTCTACATCATCGGCCAGCTCTTCATCAAAGCACTGCAGCTGGTCATCATCCCGATGGTCTTCACCTCCATCGCGCTGGCCATCGGCAGCATTGCCGATACCAGCACCATGGGCCGCATCTCGGCCAAGACCCTCTTCTGGTTCCTGCTCTGCTCCTTTATGGCGCTGGCACTGGCCGGATGCGTGGGCTACGCCACCTATTCCATGGGTCTCTTCAACACTCACATCGAGGGCCTGACGGAAGCCGCCGGCTCCACCGGTTCCAACCCCCTGAACGTGGTGCTGAATGTCATCCCCTCCAACATCGTCACGGCTTTCGGCAGCAACAACGCTGTTCTTTCCTCCGTCTTCCTCGCGGTGGCTGTGGGCCTGAGCATGAATGTGCTGGGTGAGAGCCGTACTTCCACCCTCCGCCGCCTGCTGGGCGAGGTGAACGACGTGGTGGTGGTCTTCCTGAACTTCGTCGTCACAAACTTCGCGCCCTTTGCAGTCTTCGTGCTGCTGACCCGCACCTTCGCCATCTATGGCATTGATTACCTCAAGCCCGCTCTGGTGTATGTGGTGGTCACGGTGGTCCTGCTCTTCGTCTTCCTGCTGGTGGCCTATCCTCTGGTGGTGGCGCTGGGCGCAAAGCAGAACCCCATCACCTTCATTAAGAAGATCGCCAACGTGGCCGTCTTCGGCTTCTCCACCTCTTCCAGCGCAGCCACTCTCCCCCTGAACATCAGGGTCTGCACCGAGGATTTCGGCGTCGATGAGTCCATCGCCTCCTTCGTCCTGCCTCTGGGCATGACCATCAACATGGACGGCACCGCCATCATGCAGGTGGTGGCCACCGTCTTCATCGCAGGCTGCGCCGGTTACACCGTTACTCCCGCCCAGCTGGTCGTGGTCGCTCTGCTGGCTCTGCTGGCCTCGGTGGGTACGCCTGCCGCCCCCGGCGCAGGAGCCGTCATCCTCTTCACCATCCTGTCCGGTGCGGGCTTCGTGAATGACAGCGCCCTGCTGGCCTACTCCCTCATCCTCGCCATCAACCGCCCCATCGAGATGCTCGTCACCTCCCTGAATGTTGTGGGCGACGCTGTCGCCAGCATCTGCGTGGCCAAGAGCGAGGGTCTGCTGGACGAGGAAAAGTTCAACGCATAATTGACCTGTAACATACAAAAGCGCCCCTCCGTTTTACCGGAGGGGCGCTTTTTGCGCAGCAGAAGTCTTCTTTTTTACAGACGGCCCAAAGCCGCCGCCGGGGTTTTACGCCGATTTTGCGTCCGCATGGTTTCGGGCCGGGCGGCTGCGGCGGTAGAATAAGGCCGTTCCCGGTAAATCGAAAAAGAGAGAAGGAGCCATGAGGCTCATGGAAAGAGAGGACTTTCGCATGAAAGAGAATAAAATGTCCCGCCGCAGCTTTTTGAAGGCCGGTGCCGTTGCATCCGCCGCCGGTATGCTGGCCGCAGCGCCTGCCGCTGCCAACGCCGCTGCCCCCAATGCCGCCAACGCAGCAGAGGAAGAGAACGGACTGCTGGGCGTGTTCGGCGGCAAACCCAAGTATGTCTTCCTCTTCATCGGCGACGGCATGGGTACGGCCCAGATACAGTCCGCCCGATTCTATAAGGGTACGGTGGAGAACAACGGCGCTGTCGTCGAGGGCGAGCTGAGCTTCACCCAGTTCCCTGAGGTGGGCAGCGTGACCACCTACGACAGCACTTCTTTCTGCCCCGACTCCGCTTCCACTGCCACTTCCATCGCCACCGGCCACAAGACCGAGAGCGGCGTCATCAATATGTGCCCGTGGACCCGCGATGTGCCGTATGAGACCATCGCCGAAAAACTCCACGCCCAGAAGAACTACAAGGTGGGCGTCGTCTCCTCTGTCAACATCGACCACGCCACCCCCGCTGCCTTCTATGCACATCAGAAGACCCGCAAGAACTACTACGCCATCGGCAAGGAGCTGGCCGTCTCCGGCTTCGAGTATTTCGCAGGCGGCGAGTTCCAGAAGGTGAACGGCGATGGCACCGGCCCCGACAACCATACCGTGGCTGCCAACGCCGGTTACAACGTGGTCACCACCCAGGCCGGTGCCGCTGCCCTGACCGCCGGTGCTGGCAAGACCCTGATCATTGCCGAGAATCTGGGCGATGGCAAGGCCATGAACTACGCCATGGACGCTGCCAACGGCGAGTGGCAGCTGACCGACTATGTCAAAAAGGGCATTGAACTGCTGAACAACAAGAAGGGCTTCTTCCTGATGACCGAGTCCGGCAAGATCGACTGGGCCTGCCACGCCAACGATGCCGCTGCTTCCGTCCACGATGTGCTGGAGATGAGCAACGCCGTGCAGGCTGCGGTGGACTTCTACAACGCCCACCCCAACGAGACTTTGATCCTTGTCACCGCCGACCACGAGACCGGCGGCATGGCCATCGGCTACAAGACCACCAACTACGACACCTTCCTGACCAACCTCACCCACCAGAAGATGTCTTACGCCAAGTTCGACTCCACCTATGTGAAGGGCTACATCGCCAACAAGACTCCCTTCGAGGCCGCCATGGCCGACGTGAAGGCAAACTTCGGCCTGACCCTGCCCACCGACCCCGATGCTGCCAGTGCAGGCAAGCTGCTGCTGACCGACTACGAGGTGGAGAATCTGCGCAAAGCCTACGAGCGGACGCTGGAAGTCGGCGCTGCCTCCCAGAAGGAGATGAGCCAGCAGGATTATGAGCTGTACGGCACCTACATCCCCTTCAGCATGGCCATCTGCCACACCATCAACCACAAGTCCGGCATGGACCACACCACCTATGCCCACACCGGCGCGATGGTCAATATCTATGCGCTGGGCGCTGGCGCGGAGAAGTTCCGCGGCGTCTTCGACAACACCGAGATCTACCACAAGCTGGCTGAGCTGACCGGCGTACAGTAAGCCTCTCTCTTCAAACGAAAAAGCCTGTGCAGACGCTCCCGGGGCGGGAGGCTGCGCAGGCTTTCTTGTGTTCACAGGTGGATGGTGCAGCCGCGGCCCAGCATCTGGGCCAGCAGCATAAGGGTCGAGACGCCGAAGCACCCACCCATCATCAGCAGGCAGAGCACCACCGAGCCGAAGTCGCACCGGCATGCGCCGGGCCGGGCCGAGTAGTAGAGTACCTCGCACCCCAGCAGGATGAGCCCCGCCGCCGGTAGCACCTGCCAGATGACCAGCCACGGCAGGCCGGGCAGGAAGCGGGCCAGCAGGAAGAGCGTGCCCGCCGCGATGAGGCAGACGCCCAGCGTCAGGGTGCCGACTCGGCGGAGCGGCTTATTCGTCGTGTTCGTGGTCGAAGTCATCGTCCGTCACCTCGTTTTCGTTCACCACCGGGCCGGAGAGCAGAGGAGCGTTCTCCGGCTGCGCGGCCTCGTCGGCGTGATACTCGCAGAAATCGGCATCCTCGGGGACATCCTTGGAAGCATCCGGCTTTTTGGCCGGATGGGGGCCTTTCACCAGCCAGACGCCGCAAACGATGAGGACCACACAGACCACCACATCCGGCAGGCTGTCCATGACGAGATAGAGGGCGCGGAAAACGGGGGAGGAGTGGCCCCAGCGGTAGACGAGGTCGCCGAGAGTGTTCATGATGAGGTTCTGGTAGGCGATGAGCGCACCGAAGGCGATGAGCAGCCAGCCCACCAGCTTGTGGCTGTCCAGCAGAGCTCGGGCCAGCCGCTTGTCGCGGGGGTCGAAGTGGATGAGGTAGTCGTCCTCCGGCGCGGTGTCCGCGATGATCTGCGCCCGGAGGTTGAAGGTGTCAAAGAAGCTGTACATCCACACCACCACCAGCAGGAGCAGCACCGGGTTGAGCAGTGAGCTCACCATCCCGATGAGGCAGGCCGTGAGGATGAGGGAGAGGCCCCGCTTCATGTAACCCTGATACATCTGGCCTGCGCCGGGGATAAACGCGCAGCAGAAGGTCAAAAATCCGTTTTTCAGCATAACGATCTCCTTGTTTTATGATTTTATGTTTTCTGCCGCGTTCAGCAGGCTTTCCAGCACAGAGGAAACGCGGGTATAGATGTTCTCGCCGGGGCGGGAAGTCACGGGCCTGCCCAGCTTTTCGGGCAGAATCTTCGGGGGCTGTTTTTCCGGCAGGGTGACCTGGACTGTGGGCAGGAGAGCCTGCAGATCGCTGCCGTGGTCGGTGACGAAGGTCAGCGCTCCGGTACGCCACATGGTCAGCGCCAACACGGCGGCGACGCCCGCCACCGCAGCCCGGCCATAGGTGCTCTGCATCAGCCGAACCCAGATGGTGCTCATCACGGTACGGCGGACATCCCGGGGCGGGTCGGCGAGGGCGTCGGCGGTCAGAAGTGCGGTGTAACGGTCGGTGCATTTGTCGCAGTAGGCGAGATGTTCGGCGGCTTCCAGCCGTCCCAGCTCGTCCAGCTGCCCGGCGGTGAGGGCGTGCAGCCCTTCGTCGCTCAGACAGCCGTCTTCACGGAATAATTCCATCTTAAAAGCCCTCCTTTCCGGCGGCGCTCAGCTGCGCGGCCAGCATCTTTTTTGCCCGGAAGACCTGCGCCTCCACTGTTTTCTGGGGCCTGCCGCAGAGCCGGGCGGCTTCGGCGGCGGTGTGCTGTTCCAGCAGCATGAGGCGGCAGGGCGTCTTGTAGGGTTCCCGCAGAGCGAGGATGCGCTGCGTCAGCTCCTCTTCGCCCAGAGCTTCCAGCACCTGCGCTTCCGGCTCGCTGCCGGGCGGTGCGCCCTCAAGTGCAAGTACATCGTCGCCGGGGGTGTTCACCCGGCGCGCCCAGGCGCTGCGTAAGTAATCCTTGGCTTTGTTGGAGGCGATGCGGGCCAGCCATTGCTTTTCGTATCCGGCAGGACAGCGGTTCATGCTTCGCCATGCAGAGAGAAAAGTTTCCTGCGTCAGATCCTGCGCATAGCCCTCATCTGCCACCAGCTGACGGCAGATGGTGTAGACGAGGGACTGGTACTTCTGTACCAGCCTGTCAAATTCCAGTGCATTCAATGGCTGCTCTCCGCCTCCTTTCTGCCCGGCATTTCAAGTGCTCTGTCTATCTATACGAACCAGCGGGGCCAAAACCTGCAAAATCGTGGGAAAAATTTTGAAAATGTGGTAAAATGGCCTTATCAAACCTCACAAAGGAGAAAACACGATGGCCTCTGCCACAAAACAGGCACTTCTGGCGGCGCTCTCCGCCGCCCAGGGCGAATGCATCTCCGGCCAGCAGCTGGCGCAGCAGCTGGGTGTGAGCCGCGCTGCTGTCCATAAGGCTGCGGCCGCACTGGCGGCTCAGGGCTATGCGCTGGAAGCCGCCCCCCGGCGGGGCTATCGGCTGGCGGGCGGCGACCCCTTCTGCGCCGAGGCGGTGGGGGAGTACGACGCCCCCATCTACCTCTACGACAAGCTGGAAAGTTCTAACCGCACGGCCAAGACGCTGGCCCTCGAGGGTACGCCCCACGGCACGATGGTGCTGACAAGTCAGCAGACGGCAGGCCGGGGCCGGCTGGGGCGGCGGTTCGAGAGCCCAGCGGGGAAAGGCATTTATCTCTCGCTGGTGCTGCGGCCCGGCCTGCCCATGACCGAGGCGCAGGCCGTTACCGTCAGCGCGGCGGTGGCCGTCTGCCGGGCTGTGAAGCGGCTCTGCGGGCTGGACTTGGGCATCAAGTGGGTCAACGACCTCTATTATAACGGCAAGAAGGTCTGCGGTATCCTGACGGAAGCCGGGGCCGACATCGAGAGCGGCCAGCTGGAATGGCTGGTGGTGGGCATCGGCCTGAACCTGACCTCCCGCCCGGAGGACTGGCCCGAGGAGCTGCGGCCCATCGCGGGCAGTCTCTACCCCGGCGGGCCTGCACCGGTGAGCCGGGCGGCACTGGCTGGGGCCATCGCCCGGGAACTGCTGGGTCTCTGCCCGGCCTTCGACTGTCTGGACGAGTACCGCGCCCGGTGCTTTGTGCCGGGCCACTGGGTCACGGTCTGCACCGGGACGGAGAGCTACGCCGCAAAGGCGGTGGCCATCGACGACGCCGGGCGGCTCATCGTGCAGCGGGAAGGGGGCCGCACCGAGGCGCTCTGCCACGGAGAAGTGAGTATAAGGCCGTCGCCGCTGGCGGTAAAATAATAAACCTCTCCGTCATCGCTGGCGCGATGCCACCTCCCCTATCGAGGGGAGGCTTTGGCAGGCCGGGCCGCTTTGTACTGACTGCTGAAAGCTGAATATGGCGCAAAATACCGTGCCCTGCTTGCGGGGGCAGCGGCTGCTGGACAAGTTATCTCGTCAAGCCGCTGCTGCCCGCTGTAGCAGGGCACTATTGCTTCTGAAAGATTGAGCTTTGCTCGTTTATAGCAATTCAACTTTTTAATGCAACAGCAACAGCGTTGAATTGCATATCGCAACTATGCTGTTTGGATGTTGCACTAATTTCTTGACTTGCGATAAAAAGGAATGGTATCCCCATGCATCTTATCTCACCCGAAGAGCTGACCTCGACCATCGCCGACCGTCTGGCCCGACAGTCTGCCGTCCTCGTCGCACTGGATGGCCGCTGCGGCAGCGGCAAAACGACGCTGGCCGCACAGCTGACAGAGCGTTTTCCTCAAAGCATCACCGTCCACACCGATGACTTCTATCTCCCGCCATCCCGGCGTGTCACGGGCTGGGAGAAGATTCCCTGCGCCAACATGGACATCCAGCGCCTGCGGAATGAGGTCGTCGCTCCCGCCCGGGCAGGGCAGGCGTTCTCCTACCAGGCCTACTCCTGCCGCGAAGGTGCCTATCTGCCGCCGCGTCCCCTCGGCTCTGCGCCGCTGGTCATCGTGGAGGGAAGCTACAGCCATCATCCCAGCCTTGCACCCTATTATGATATAAGAATATTCGTCACCTGCTCTCCCGATGAGCAGGCCCGGCGGCTTCGCAAACGGGAGGGGGAGCGGTATTCGAATTTTGTGGAGCGGTGGATTCCGCTGGAAGAGAGGTATTTTGCAAATTACTCCATTGAGGAGAACGCGGAGATGATGGTCGTTACTGATTGACGGCATCGCGCGCCAGTGCGTGGGGTTAGAGCGCTTTTACGCTGGGCTAAGTTCTCTTTTGCGCACCAAAAGAGAACCAGAAAAGTGCCCGCTACTTTCGAG
>OLFU01001813.1_pt1 | contig 19206 bp, 14 predicted proteins | sample 1605161 | NCBI WGS metagenome assembly OLFU01 (sample SAMEA3888914, study PRJEB22519) | human gut metagenome | biome: human gut; feature: human-associated habitat; material: faeces | place: Denmark | collected 2011
ATAATGTCTGAAAATATTAAAGTAAGCGAGGTTTCCGATATATTGCGTAAACAGCTCGAAGGTATTAATACCCATGTACAGCTTGACGAAATCGGTACGGTGCTTCAGGTGAGCGATGGTGTGGTGCGTATCTACGGACTGCGGAATGCCGAGGCTAACGAGTTACTGGAGTTTGACAACGGCATTAAGGCTATCGTGATGAACCTTGAAGAGGACAACGTGGGTGCTGTGTTGTTGGGGTCGACTGACAGAATCAAGGAAGGCTTTATTGTGAAGCGTACCAAGCATATTGCTTCTATACGCGTAGGAGAAGGTATGTTGGGGCGTGTCATTGACCCGCTGGGTGAACCGCTCGACGGTAAAGGCTTAATTGGTGGTGATTTGTATGAAATGCCGTTGGAACGCAAAGCGCCGGGAGTAATCTTCCGTCAGCCTGTCAACCAGCCGTTGCAGACAGGACTGAAAGCTGTGGATGCCATGATTCCTATTGGGCGTGGACAACGTGAGCTGATTATCGGTGACCGTCAGACAGGAAAGACGGCCATTGCGATTGATACGATTATCAACCAACGTACCAACTTCCTGGCAGGGGATCCTGTATATTGTATTTATGTGGCTATCGGTCAAAAAGGTTCTACCGTGGCTTCTATTGTAAATACGCTCCGTGAGTATGGTGCTATGGATTATACCGTTGTGGTAGCTGCCACGGCTGGCGATCCGGCTGCATTACAGTATTACGCGCCGTTTGCAGGGGCTGCCATCGGCGAATATTTCCGTGATACCGGCCGTCACGCGCTGGTGGTTTATGATGACCTTTCCAAGCAGGCAGTTGCCTATCGTGAGGTCTCATTGATCCTTCGCCGTCCGTCCGGACGTGAGGCTTATCCGGGTGATATCTTCTACCTGCATTCCCGCTTGTTGGAACGTGCGGCTAAGATTATCAACCAGGAGGAAGTGGCGCGCGAAATGAATGACCTTCCCGAAAGCCTGAAAGGTATTGTGAAAGGGGGTGGTTCACTGACTGCCTTGCCTATCATTGAGACGCAGGCAGGAGACGTTTCGGCCTATATTCCAACGAACGTGATTTCTATCACTGACGGACAGATATTCCTCGAAACGGACTTGTTCAATCAGGGTGTCCGCCCGGCTATCAATGTCGGTATCTCTGTATCCCGTGTAGGTGGTAATGCTCAGATTAAGGCGATGAAAAAAGTGGCAGGAACATTGAAGATAGACCAGGCGCAGTATCGTGAATTGGAAGCATTCTCCAAGTTCAGCAGTGATATGGACCCGATTACGGCATTGACAATTGACAAAGGGCGTAAGAATGCGCAGTTGCTGATTCAGCCGCAATACAGTCCGATGCCTGTGGAACAACAGATTGCTATCCTCTATTGTGGTACACATGGTTTGCTCCGTGATGTGCCATTGAACAACGTGCAGGATTTTGAACGCAGTTTCATCGAGTCTCTGCAATTGAATCATCAGGAGGATGTGTTGGATGTATTGAGAACGGGTGTTATTGATGATAATGTGACTAAGGCTATTGAAGAAACTGCTGCTATGGTCGCTAAACAATATTTGTAATTCAAGAAAACTATGGCTTCACTGAAAGAAGTAAAAACCAGAATAAATTCGGTCAAAAGTACCCGAAAAATCACTTCAGCAATGAAGATGGTGGCTTCTGCCAAACTACATAAGGCACAAGGAGCCATTGAGAATATGTTGCCCTATCAGAAGAAGTTGAACAAGATTCTGACTAACTTTTTGAGCGCTGATCTTCCGATAGAGTCTCCTTACATACGAGCACGGGAAGTGAAGCGTGTGGCGATTATTGCTTTTTCTTCGAATACATCACTTTGTGGTGCTTTTAATGCAAATGTCATAAAGATGTTATTGCAAACTGTCAGCGAATACCGTACGCTGGGACAGGATAATATTTTGATCTTTCCCATAGGAAAGAAGGTGGAGGAAGCTGTGAAGAGAATGGGATTCCAGCCGGGGGAAATACCTCCGACACTTTCCGATAAACCAACTTATCAAGAAGCTTCCGAGCTGGCGGATCTTCTAATGAAAATGTATGTGGCGGGAGAAATTGACCGTGTGGAATTGATTTATCATCATTTTAAATCAATGGGTGTGCAGATTCTACTTCGTGAGACTTATCTGCCTATTGACCTTACACGTGCAGTAGAAGAAGGTAAAGAACTGGAAAAACAGAAAGAAGAAGAGCGTGAAGTTGTGAATGACTATATAGTAGAACCTTCTGCTGAGCAATTGATTGCCGACTTGATACCTACTGTATTAAGCCAGAAGCTCTTTACTGCTGCTGTGGATTCTAATGCTTCCGAGCACGCAGCACGTACATTAGCAATGCAAGTAGCTACGGACAATGCCAACGAATTGATTCAAGACCTTACCAAGCAATATAACAAGAGTCGCCAACAGGCGATTACGAACGAATTGCTGGATATTGTGGGTGGTTCGATGCAGTAATTACGACAATTAATAACATTATTTTTTGATTCAATATCCCGTTTTTAAGGTGAAACTTAAAAACGGGAATTTATATATATATATTTGCGTTGGAAATAGTCTTGAATTTTTATTTATATTCAAGCAAAACAAATATACGAAGTAGTTTTCGGACATAATAGCACATCACTTAGTGTTCTAATTTGATCCGTCGTCCCGGTTGCTTTCTAGCGGGAAAAACAGCCGGGACTTTTTGTCTGATTCTCATTTGACTATTTTATGCGGAAAAGTTTAGTACTTTTATTTCAATCTCTATATAGTTTTCCGTACCTTTGCACAAAATAATATACTTTCATGGAAAATAATCCTGAACTACAACTTGCTTGGCAGTTCATTGAAAATACAGGCACACACCTGTTTCTTACCGGAAAAGCCGGAACCGGAAAAACTACATTTCTAAAACGATTGAGAGAGCATACCCCCAAACGCATGGTCGTATTGGCTCCGACGGGTATTGCAGCAATTAACGCCGGAGGGGTGACGATTCATTCTTTTTTCCAGATATCTTTTGCTCCATTTGTGCCGGAAACGACTTTTAACTCTGCGCAAATACAATACCGATACAGTCAAGAGAAACGTAACATTATCCGAAGCATGGATTTATTAGTGATTGATGAAATCAGTATGGTACGTGCGGATTTGCTAGACGCAGTAGATGCGACTTTACGTCGTTATCGCAATCGCGAAAAGCCTTTTGGAGGGGTACAACTGTTGATGATTGGAGATTTGCAGCAGTTAGCTCCTGTTGTGAGGGACAGCGAATGGAGTTTGTTGAGGAATTATTACGAAACGCCTTATTTTTTTGCCAGCCGTGCATTGAGAGAAACGACCTATATGACAATTGAACTGGAAAAGGTATACCGTCAGAACGATACTTTTTTTCTTTCTCTGTTGAATAAAATACGTGAGAACAAAGCAGATGATGAAGTGTTGAATGAGTTGAATCGGCGATATCAGCAAGGCTTCCAACCGCCCAAAGAAGAAGGATATATCCGTTTGACAACACATAACAATCAAGCACAGCAAGTAAATGATCGTGAATTGGCTTCTCTACCGGGAAAGCCTTATCATTTTCGAGCTGAAGTGACGGGGACTTTTCCTGAATATACATATCCCGCAGATGAAATTCTCACTATTAAAGAGGGTGCCCAGATCATGTTTCTCAAAAATGATGTTTCTTTGGAAAAACGGTATTATAATGGTATGATCGGAGAGGTGGTAGCCGTTAATGATTCTGAGATATATGTGAAAGAAAAAGGGAGTGAGGAGGATTTTCTGTTGTTGCCGGAGGAATGGGGAAACTATAAGTATGTGTTAAATGAGGAAACGAAGGAAATCACTGAGGTGATAGAAGGAACATTCCGTCAATATCCTATTCGATTGGCATGGGCTATCACGATACATAAGAGTCAGGGATTGACATTTGAACGTGCAATTATTGATGCACGCAATTCCTTTGCGCATGGACAGACATATGTAGCTTTGAGTCGTTGTAAGACTTTGGAGGGCTTGGTATTGGAGTCTCCATTGCGTAAGGAGGCTATTATTAGTGACAGTGTGGTTGATAACTTCACAAAAGAGGTGGAACGGAATAAACCGGGAAACAAGCAGCTAAGTGATATGCAGAAGGCTTATTTCTTCGATTTGTTGAGTGATTTGTTTAACTTCTATTCCCTCGAGCAGGCTTATAAACGGTTGCTTCGTATGCTGGATGAAGATTTGTATAAACTTTACCCTAAATTACTTACCGAATATAAGCTATTGGAGCCTCATATTAAGGAAAAGATAGTGGAAGTTGCCCACCGTTTCCGCAATCAGTATACACGTTTGATTAATGAGAGTGAAGATTATGCTTCGGACCAGGAGTTGCAGGAACGGATTCGTTCCGGTGCGGTGTATTTTCATAAAGAGCTGGAACCTATTCGTGTTTTGTTTGCAAAGACTAATATACCTCTTGATAATAGGGAGTTGAGGAAACAACTGAATGAACGTTTGCAAGCGTTGGATGATGCATTGTGGATTAAAGAGTCCTTATTGAAAGCTATGTGTGTGCAACCTTTTATTGTTGCTGAATATTTGAAATTGAAAGCTAAGGTGATGTTAAGTCTTGAGGACAACTCTTCTTCTCCTACCGCTAAAACATTGAGAGAGAAAAAAGAACGGGTAGAACGTACACGTAGTAGTTTTACAAAAGTAAAAGTAGAAGTTCCTACGGATATTCTGCATCCGGAGCTTTATCGCACTTTATCGGAATGGAGAACGGAAAAGACGCGTGAAACCAATATGCCTGCTTATGTCATTATGCAACAGAAAGCATTAATGGGCATTGTAAATCTTTTGCCAGATACTCCGCAAGCTTTGGAAGCTGTACCTTATTTTGGAGCGAAAGGAGTGGAGAAATATGGACTTGAAATTTTGGGGATTGTCCGTAAGTATATGAGGGAGAATCAAGTGAAACGACCGGAAATCAAAGAGATATTTCTTCCGGAAAAAAGTAAGAGGGGAGAAAAAAAGGAACCGAAGAAAGATACGAAACAGATGAGCTATGAGATGTTTTGTAAGGGAATGAGTATGGAGGAGATAGCTAAATCACGTGATTTGGTGACGGGAACAATTGCTACGCACTTAGAACATTATGTTCGTATGGGAAAGATTAAATTGGAGCAAGTAGTAGCTGTAGAAAAGATAGAGAAGATTCGTCGGTATCAGCAAAAGAACGAGAATTCCGGAGTGGCAGGAATAAAAGCGGCGTTAGGAGACGAGGTCTCCTATGCCGATATCAGATTTGTATTCGCAGCCGATGATGCTAGGCGTTGAAGCTCTTAGAATTTGCAGAAGAAAGAAACGAATACCGGAACACTCATATCAATGAGAATGCCGTGTAGGATAGCAATCGGAATCATTTCTTTTCCCGAATATCTGCTGATAGAAGGCAATAATACATCCATGGAATTGACTCCTGCCGCAGAGATAGGAGCCAATTTCCCGAAATACTTTTTGATAAGCGGAGTGCCGAGAAGTGCCATCATTTCACGGAAGATATTAGTCAGTAGGGCGATTGTGCCTAGTTCTGTGGCAAGTTGCAGTCCGATAGACGGTTCTTTGAACTGGGTGATAAGAATGGAAGAGAGTGAATAGTAGGCAAATCCGCTTCCTACTGCCATACAGTCGAACACGCTCCATTGACTTACCAGTATGCTTGCCAGAGCAGAGAATAATAATGTTCCGATGATAGTTCCCAACGGAATTAGTAACATCTTGGGATGCAGGTGTGAAATGATTGTTTTCAGATTTTTGTTGGAACCGATGCTAACTCCTACTTGAAGCATTAGCGCATATAGTATGTACATAGAAATAGTATGCGTGTCAAATTGAAACTTATTGAGAGCTCCCATGATACAGCCTACACAAAAGAATAATATTACAATCAGACTTCCTTTCATTGTTCGCCTCCTTTCTTGAAGAATAGTTGTAAAACCAGCCGGGCAGCAATCAAGCTTCCCAATACACCCGATATGGCAAGAATGATTGCTTGTTTACCGAACTTACCAAGATTGTTTACTATCAGACTATTAGAGCCGATAGATACGCCAAGTATAAAGAGTAAGAGGAATATTGTAAGAGAAATCGTCTTTTCTGTCTTTTGTAAAATAGTCCAGTTACGCAATACATAGCCGATTCCGATTCCTAGAAACATGGTAGATATAATAGAAAACATATTGTATATATTTAGGTCAGGTTATACATTTGAATAAGCCACACGAATAATTCTCCAAAAAGATAATTTATCTTATTGAAAGTCAGGATAAATGCTACTTGTGAGCAACAGAGTGAATCAGCAGGTAGCTCCTATAATCAAAGAAAGGGGAATTTAGATGAATCCACTGAACCAATGTACATGCACGCAACATGACTTACAGAAATTGGGGATTTCCGCAAGAAAGTAAGCAGTGTTATGTAGTTGTAATCTCTGATTCATCATTGGTCTTCTTAATTTTGGTGCAAAGATATGAACTTTTTGTATATTTTCAAAATAAATATGCAATAATTATATGCTGTTCCAATCCAGAAGGACTTCCTTTAGTTTTCGCGGATTGTATCCGAGTATTGTTCGTGCTTTCTCGATACTCATTCCGCTAAAACGCGGGCGGGGAGTGGATTCTTGCATTTCTTCTGTCGTAACAGGATGAATGAGCGTGCGGTTTAATTTCATGTAGTCTGCTACCTGATAAGCTATTTCTGCAATAGTCAAACATTCGTCACCACAGATATGAAAGATTCCGTTGGTCGTATTTTCTATCAGGCGTCGTATCCCGTCTGATAGATCTCCTACAAAAGTTGGCGTGCGCCATTGGTCGGATACAACACGAATCTCTTGTCCGGCTTTCAAACGGTTCATTACTAATTGAACGATATTTCCATGCTGTCCGGGCAGTGCTTTTCCATACACAATCTCTACACGTGCAATGGCATAATTACTACAAATATCGGCAACTTTTTCTTCTCCTTTCCATTTGGTGAATCCGTAATAGTTGACAGGAGCGGGGAGTATTTCTTCTGTATATAGCTGTCCGGTTCTTTCATTTATCTTTCCGTCAAATACGAAATCAGTGGATAAATGGATGAAACGGCTTTGGTATTCTTTGCAAAGGTGTGCCAGTTGTTCTACCGCGGTAACGTTTATGAGGTAAGCCTCTTCATGGTGTGTTTCACAATAATCGGGAACAGATAAAGCGGAACAGTTGATAACTACATCCGGACAAATTGCTTTGAACAACTCTTTTACGGACGCTTCATTCCGTATATCAACTTCAATGAAACGATACTTCTTTGTATTCTCTAAAGCTGGAAAGATATCCGAGTGCAGGGAACAGCCGGTCACATTATATTGTTTATGGGCAGATAAATCCTTCAGTAATTGGCGTCCGGTGAATCCGTTAGCACCGATGATTAATATATTTCTCATGATTTTTTATAAGATGTATAGAGCTGTTGTTCTTGAATATCTACAAATTAGAAAATATCTCTTTTAATAGATTTAATGAGTAGCTGCATACCATGCTGTTTTTTCTTTTGCGGAAGCGAGGTCATTAGTACTGGGATCGGAAATGGTGATACCGGAGAAAGTTTCTATTTTTACCTTTCCTCTACTCATAGAATAGAAATAATCTGTATTTCTTTTGAATGGAACAGTACGGTTAAGTTGTTCGTTGAATTGAGCCAGTAATTCCTGGTTGGAACATAACTTTGATACATAATCTCCGCAATCAAAGAATATAACAGGAGAATAGCCGTCTAATCTTTGCAGTGACCCGGTTAATGTCGTATCAAATGTATATTGGCTATTTATGTCCTTCATTATAGCTGCCAAATGATTCAATTCTGCGCAATCCGTGACAGCGATAGTGCCGCATGGCATCTCATAATTTGAATAAAAGTCATCGAATCCATTACAGATCTTTTCATAATTAATTTCTCCTATCAAATACTGTCCGATCTTTGCGTATGGCATACCGTACGCCATTATTTCACAGGTAGACGCTATCAGATGATTAGTCACATTTTTAAGATCATAAGCAACTTCTACTGTCGACATGTAACAATCATCAAAAAGTATATATTCCATTTTCAATCCGGCATTGGAGATACCTTGAGCAAGTGTGGTTATGTCGGTTTGATATTGGGGATATAATCCTCCGAAATAACGTGTCATAGGTACATTCTCATACTCCCAGTGCATTTTGTTGACACAAAGGTTACTGCGTGATTGGGCATTTGATACAGGTATCCATCCCATACCATGACAACCGATAATCATAGAGTAACGTTGGGCTGGTGTACATTCCCGAACATCATTAAGGATAGACGTAATTCCTTCGGCTGTTGTATATACGGGATCAGTATACTGCTTATAGGTCTTGCGCACGCTTTTACCGTTTTCATAAACGAGTTCAAAAAGAGTAGCTTCTGTAGCTTCGGTACACATAAATACTATGACACGTTCATTTTTTAGTATATTCTTTTCGATTACACTCTCCAAGTCACTGATATTCTGATAGAAGTTAGAAGTCAGATTGTTCGACCAAGGGAGATACATAAATATCGTTTGCTCATTATTTGCCCGTACAATAGGAGGAACAATTTCATTGGGATCAGTATCCGTAGGATTTTCTGTATCTTCTATATCCGGCGATTCAGGAATAATATCTTCTTTTTCACACGAAGCCATGCTAAAAGATAGAAATAGCACAAAGATGATTGGTTTTATAAGATGATAATATTTTTGCTTTGTCTTCATTTTGTTTCTTGAATTAAATTATCAGAGTTTCTGCAAAACTACTGAAAAAATAGTGATTTCTACAACTGATTGTAGGATTTCTGTGAGGTATAGACATAAAAAAAGGAGCAACGCCTTGCTCCAACCTTTGTTAACCTTAAATCTAATACTATGAAAAACACATTGCAAATGTACGCACTTTTGTGAAATCTGCAAATAATCCAAGAAAAAAAGTATGTTTTATAACATTGATTAAGAGTTTTATTTCCCGATTCTATTTTTATTAAGGATTTCTGCCGTTAACTAAATAATTTTAGTTGGGCATTCTGAATTCATTTGGCGAACACCCTGTGATTTTCTTGAATAAGCGGCTGAAATACTGTGAATTAGAGAACCCTAGTTCTTGTGCAATCTGGCCGAGCGTTTTATCCGTATTTACCAACCATCCTTTGGCTATCTCGAAACGTTTGAACTGGATATACTCTTTGAACTCTTTTCCTATTTCATATTTCAGTAAATCATTAAAATATGCAGGCGATAAATGCAGGAGATTAGCACAATATTCATCGGATAACACATCAGTTGATAGGCTTACTTTCACATTGAAATGATTATCAAGCAGATGATTGAATTCTCTGAACACCTTTTTATTGACTTCGCTACGTGTGATAAACTGGCGTTCGTAGAAGCGGGTACAATAATCCAGCAAAAGTTCAATGTATTTTGAAATGATTTTTTTGCTGTGTCGGTCAATGCAGCGCTCAAGCTCTTGCCGAATCCTCTCCAGAAACTCCAGAATAATTTGTTTTTCGCGTAGAGAGAGATGCAGTGCTTCCTCCGGACAATAAGAGAAGAAAGTATAATTGTGTATATTGAGTCCGAGCGGAGTCCCGCAAATCAAGTCGGGGTGAAAGGCCAATATCCATCCCTTGGAAGGAAATTCCTTGTTGTTCTCCTTCATACTGATTGATTCTCCGGGAGTCAGGCAAACGAGAGTTCCGTCCGAGAAATCACAACATTGGTGCCCGTATGCATAGGCCTCACACTTACATTCACTCAACAGAATCGTATAGAATCCGAATTTAATGTCCGTATGAGGAGATAAGTCAGCCTTCGAAAGGTCGATGACACTGACTAGCGGATGCAGTGTCTTACTTCCCAAGCAACAATTACATTGATGCACGGTTCCTATTTTGAGTACTTTATCTCCCATGACGTTAACGATCTCTCCGGTGTATGTTCTTAGTTCTGCTGTTTATATTCATTCGGTGTATATCCGACATGTTTTTTAAATAGCCGGCTGAAGTGTTGAGGATACTGGAATCCCAGTTCATAAGCTATCTGGCTGACCGTTTGCGAACCCTCCAATATTCGTTCTTTGGCAAGTTCAATGATACGGCACTGAATATATTCCTGCGCAGTTTTACCAGTTTCTTTTTTTATCAGGTCGCCGAAGTAATTAGGAGAAAGGCATACCTTGTCTGCAAAATATTTCACGGAAGGCAACCCTTCGGTCAGTGCTACCTGCCCTTGGAAATATTCATCCAATAGATGTTCGAACCGCACGATAATGTCTTTGTTTACCTGATTGCGTGTGATAAACTGCCGTTCATAGAAACGCATACAATAATCGAGTAATAGTTCGATATTGCGGACAATAAGTTGTTTGCTATGCTTGTCGATAGCATGTTCCAGTTCGATTTGTATTTTATGTATACAGTCCGTTACAATTTCTTTTTCCTGGTCGGATAGATGCAAGGCTTCATTAACTTCATAAGAAAAGAAAGAATAATTCTTGATATTCTGTCCCAGAGAAGTTCCCCGGATCAGGTCGGGATGAAACAAGACCCCGATCGATTTTGTACGTTGAGGAGTTTTCTTCCGGTTATCTATACCAATCACTTGACCTGGGGCCATACAGACGACCGTTCCTTCCTGATAGTCATAATAGTTACGCCCATATTTAAGGTCTCCGCAATTAATGTCTTTCAAAAACAGAGAGTAGAATCCGATATTCATGTGATAGTATTCTACTGTTTTTGTCGCTTTTGAAAAGTCGATCACATTCACTAAAGGGTGCAAAGTTTCCAGTCCGAATAATTGGTCGTACTGATCAATAGTTTCAATTTTGGTAATTTCATCCATACGGCTTACAGTTTTATCATAGGCAAAGATAAAACTTTTAAGAATATCTTATCTATATCATATTTGCAAAACAGTAATATAGGTACAAGAATCAGTAATTTGTATACAACGTTGGTAGTCAAAGGCAGAATTAATATCTTTGTGGTAGATCTTAAAGCGTATCCTTGACGGAAAGCCTGTGATTATCCCCGGTGACGGAAGTTCGTTATGGACACTGACACATTCTAAGGACTTTGCCAAAGGATATGTCGGTTTAATGGCAAACCCTCATGCTATCGGGAATGCTTTCCATATCACAACCGACGAAAGTATGACTTGGAATCAGATTTATGAAACCATTGCCGATGCATTAGGAAAACCGCTGAATGCGTTACACGTAGCTTCGGATTTTCTTGCCGGACATGGAGAAACTTATGATTTCAGAGGGGAACTATTAGGTGACAAGGCTGCCACAGTCGTTTTTGATAATTCGAAGATCAAGAGACTTGTCCCGGATTTTATCTGTACTGTATCAATGGTGGACGGTCTGAGACAATCCGTGCATTATATGCTTACACATCCTGAGAGTCAAACGCCTGATCTGGAGTTTGATAAGTGGTGTGATAGGATAGCGGATGCAATGTACGCTGCGGATAAGGCTTTTAAATCAGGCAAATAGTAAACCTAGCCTTCATATATTTAGTAAGGACCGTTTCGCCCTTGTTGTACTTCAATCCGTATACCGAAATTACCGTTTGCGGATTTTAGTTCGAATGCTCCCCGGAAATTATTCTTTTCCCAAGGCATGGCACTTCGGTTGGGCACTCTCCAACCGTCTTTGTCATAATCTCCGTACGTATTAATCCTCATACCGTTTTTCAGCTTAAAAGATCCCATTTGCATGAACTGTGGAGAAGACGACAGCCCCCAGCCATACCCGTATCCGAAACCGGAAAAGGCAGAAGGAGAAAAAGCATCAGAGAATCCTTGTGAGTATGTGGCATCCGTATTCAGACGGAACAGTTGATTATAGTCTTTACTCATATTCGGCACATCCAGGCTGAATTTAGGAAGTTTGGGAGGAGCTACATTCATCAATCCCATATCCAATAAAAAGCCGCCAAACTCCTTAATATTAGCCGAGGGGGCACGACGAATACTATCGGAAGGGATTTCTGACTGTGCGGATGCAAAACCGACCGATAATATCAGCGAAAGAAATAAAATCAGTTTTTTCATCTTCGTAAAGGTTGATTTATGACAAAGATAGAAATTTTCATCCTGACTATTCGTTTCTGTTATATTTTCTTAGAGAAAAACTCTTTAAAAATGGGATGACAACATTTGTACATACGTTTAAGTAGCAATTAACGTGGATACTTCCCGTTTCAAGTAACAAGAGACATGACATTGAGCAAAGTTCGTATCTTTCCTCCCTCATTCATAAAAAGGAACGAGGGAGGAAATACCTTTTAGCGTATGGAAGCCTTCCATACATTAGCATACTCTTCCAGTACACGCTTGATACTCTGCCCGATTTTTACATAATCAGCTTCGTTCAAGTTGGCAAGTGATACACGGACACTCCATTTCGGTCCGGCAAAGCCACCGCCGTTCAGCAATACGAGCGAAGTCTCATTTGCCAGGCGAAAGACCACATCCAACGGATTATATGTCTTTTGCAGATAAGCAACAAAATCATCCCCATAGAATTTTTTCGCCCATACCAGCATATCAATTTCCGAGTAATATCCGGCACGTAGAGGGTCTTCTACCAGTGTGAAACCCGTATTGTCCCATAATGCATGAAGGCGGCGGTGAATGATTTCCTGCATTCTGGTTTTGTAACGGTTTTCCTTATCCAGAATAGCAAAAAGCGAGAACAGGCTCATCTGCATCTGCTGTGGCAGCGAAAGACCTGCGGTATGATTCAATGCGATCTGGCGGCTGTCTGCCACCATGCGGTCAATAAACTTCAGCTTTTCCGGATGCAAATCGATACTGGAGTAACGTTTGTTCAAGATTGCTTTTTGCTCCTCCGACAGGCGGGCAATCATTTTGTCGTAGATGTTGTCTTCGTGTAGCGCGATTACGGCATTTCTCCAGCCTGTTGCACCGAAATATTTGGAGAAAGAATAAACGCAAAGAGTATTGTGAGGCAATTCCGCCATTAATGACCGGAAATGAGGTATAAATGTTCCATACACATCGTCCGTGATAATCATCAGGTTCGGATTATCATTTTTTACGATATTGACAATCCGTGCGGCAGTCTCCGGGCTAAGCGCATAACTGGGCGGATTGCTCGGATTCGTAATGAAGAGCGCTTTAATCTGCGGATTTTTCAGTTTGTCAATGTCTTCATCCTTATATTGCCATGTATGTAATCCGTCGGCTGTCATCTGATCGGCGGATATTTCAGTCACGTCAAATTGATAACGTCGTAGCTGCGGGATCTCTATATAAGGAGTGAAAACCGGAATCATCAGTGCAATAGAATCTCCCTGGTTCAACAGGAAATTCTCTTCCAGCGAATCGAACAGATAACACATGGCGGCTGTGCCTCCTTCGGTGGCGAACAAGTCGAATGTCCCTTTCGGCGGACGTCGGTCACACATCTCTTGTGCCAGATAATCCTGTACGATCTGTTCCGTAAAATACAGAATACGGTCGGGCACAGGATACTGGTCACCGATGACGGATTCCGCCCATTCATGTACCAGTGTGTCCGGGTCGGCAGCATGCTCCATTAGCATATAGTTGTAACCCTCTTTCAGCAGATTGGCACCGGGAGCCTTCTCATTATCTTTCAGGAACGCCTCAAAACGGGCAGCGATCCCTGCCTTTTGAGGGATACCGGCGATTCCTTCTTCCAGTGAAAACGCCCGGCGACATTCACAAAGTCCGAATTGTCCCAACAGGAAAAAAGCTTCACGTGGTTCGGTAGCAATCCAGTTCGGATTACCCCGTCCTGCATTCAGCATGGTATGTGCTATCTTCTTGACACTCTCATCCGCCATGTCAATAAGCTTGTTTTTCAGTTCGAACGGACTGATCGTTTCCATTTTCCTGGCATAACTTTTGGTAATAGCCGGGCTATTGTCTTTTTTTTCCATAATGAAATCTATATTAGTTAGAATAGTAAATAAGTTGTCAAAAGTATTGATTTCACGTTTACATCAGCAATACGATAAATACTCCCCAGATAATCAGCAGTGTGTTGCCGACAGCATACGTTACGGTATATCCTAAAGCCGGGGTCTCACTCTCCACCGCATCCTGAACAGCTCCCAATGCAGCAGTGGTAGTACGTGCTCCCGCCGTACATCCTAATGTCAGTGCAGGGTGGAATTTGAACAGATATTTGCCCATTAGTAACCCGCTGAGAAGAGGAATGGCCGTAGCCAATGCCCCGATAATGAACAAGCTGAAACCGACCTCCTTAAATCCGGCTACAAAACTGGGACCTGCGGCAATGCCGACTACTGCAATAAACATGTTCAATCCCACATTATTCAATACCCAGAGTGAAGGTTCGGGAATACCTCCGAAAGTAGGATGTTTACTGCGCAGCCAACCGAATATCAGTCCTGCAATCAATGCACCTCCACTGGTGGAAAGACTGATAGGGACACCTCCCAGATGCATAGTCAACGCACCGACAAGACCACCGACCAGAATACCGAGTCCGACAAAAATCATATCTGTCTGATTCGTCGGCCGATCAACATATCCCATTTGTTTAGCGGCAGTTTCCACCTCATGTTTCATTCCGGTAAGTTCCAGAATATCACCGGCGTCCACCACTGTCCGGGCAAGTACCGGGACATTGATACCCGCACGTTTGATACTACGGATACTAACCCCGTGCATAAATTTCTGTGCCCGGATTGTCGATACCTTTTCACCGGCGAAAGTCCGGTGTGTCACCATAACCGGCAGAGTTTCCGCCGGAAAGTCCAGTAGTTGCGCATCGATCACTTCCGGGCCGATCCAGTCTTCTTCGCCAATCACAAATTCGCGTCGTCCGCTTAGTACGATTTCATCCTCCGGCTGAAGAAGCATATCCGGTTTGACCTCTTTTACAACTCCCCGTTGCCGGACTCGTTCTACAAATAACAGCTTCTCCTGTTCGGATAGATACTTTTCCAGTTCACTCACCTTTTTTCCTTTGCCAAACCATTTATTTGTGATCTTATACGCACGGAACACTACCGGACGAAGGGCAGGGGAGAATCCGGGTTCATCCATTTCTGAAGTCCCCATTTTAGATTCCAGTTCTTTACAATCAGCTTTTACTTTATCCAATCCGCCGAGAAGCTTCGGACCGAGAGAAGCCAGAATCCAGGCAGAACCAGCCGTACCGAAAATATAAGTGACGGCATAAGACACAGGAATGGCATTAATATATGTTGCCTTCTGTGCTTCGCTGATGCCCAACTGGTTGATCGTATCGCTTGCCACGCCGATAACGGCAGATATCGTTTGTGAGCCTGCCAGCAATCCGACAGCCTCTCCGATATGATATCCCATAATCTTGGCAAGTATCCATGGTGCTACCAGACTGACGATACACATCAATACGGCGAACCCCACCTGTGGCAGTCCGTCTTTTTTCAGTCCGCGAAAGAATTGCGGACCTACCTTGTAGCCAACGGCAAACAAAAAGAGTAGAAAAAATACGGCTTTTAACGGACCGTCTACTGTAATGTTCAATTGTCCTACCAATACTCCTACCAGAAGGACGCTGGTCACTGTACCTAAAGAGAATTTCCCTATTTTCAGTCTTCCCAGCCAGAATCCCGCGAAAAGTGTGAGGAAGATAGCAAGTTCAGGGTGTACCCTTAGTTGATTGATAATCCATTCCATAATTAAGTTGTTGTTTTAGGTTATGCCAATAACAACAGTTATTGTACGCAAAGAGTTTGTTGCTTCACGTAGATTTGTTACTTTTGCACTTTCAAAATAAAACTAATCATATCCTGTATGAAATCAGACATAGAAATTGCTCGCAGCATTGAATTGAAGAAGATAAAGCAAGTTGCCGAAAGTATCGGAATCCCTCGTGAAGAAGTAGAAAATTATGGTCGCTACATCGCAAAGATTCCCGAACAACTGATTGATGAGGAGAAGGTGAAGAAAAGTAACCTCATCCTGGTAACTGCCATTACAGCAACAAAAGCGGGTATCGGCAAAACCACTGTATCTATCGGTCTCGCTTTGGGACTCAATAAAATTGGAAAGAAAGCTATCGTTGCTTTACGTGAACCCTCTCTCGGACCCTGTTTCGGTATGAAAGGCGGTGCGGCCGGAGGAGGATATGCCCAAGTGCTCCCCATGGAAAAGATTAATCTTCATTTCACCGGAGACTTTCATGCTATCACTTCTGCGCATAACATGATTTCCGCTTTGCTTGATAATTATCTTTATCAGAATCAGGCGAAAGGTTTCGGACTGAAGGAAATCCTATGGCGCCGGGTACTCGATGTGAACGACCGTTCTTTGCGTAGTATTGTCGTAGGTCTGGGGCCAAAATCAAACGGTATCACTCAAGAATCCGGTTTTGATATTACTCCGGCGTCGGAGATTATGGCTATCCTTTGCCTTTCTAAAGATGTGGATGACTTGCGCCGCCGTATCGAAAATATCCTGTTAGGCTTTACATACGATGATAAACCTTTTACAGTCAAAGATTTGGGAGTGGCGGGAGCTATCACCGTACTGTTGAAAGACGCCATTCATCCCAACTTAGTGCAGACGACCGAAGGAACCGCTGCTTTCGTACATGGCGGTCCGTTCGCTAATATAGCTCACGGATGTAACTCTATTCTGGCAACCAAGCTGGCTATGTCATTCGGCGATTATGTGATTACGGAAGCCGGATTCGGTGCTGACCTCGGTGCGGAGAAGTTCTACAATATCAAATGCCGTAAGAGCGGACTCCAACCACGTCTGACTGTAATCGTGGCTACGGCACAGGGACTGAAAATGCATGGTGGTGTCAGTCTAGACCGCATTAAAGAACCGAATATGGAAGGATTGAAAGAAGGATTGCGCAATCTGGACAAGCATGTCCGTAATCTTCGTTCTTTCGGTCAAACAGTGATTGTAGCTTTCAATAAGTTTGCTACAGATACAGATGAAGAAATGGAACTGTTGCGCGAGCATTGCGAGCAGTTAGGCGTAGGTTTCGCTATCAACAATGCATTCACTGAAGGAGGAGAGGGCGCAGTAGATATGGCTCGCCTGGTGGTAGATACTATCGAAAATAACCCGTCCGGTTCTCTGCGTTATACTTACAAAGAAGAAGACAGCATACAGCAGAAGATTGAAAAGGTAGCTACCAATATTTATGGAGCAAGCGTTATCACATACAGCAGCATTGCCCGTAACCGCATCAAACTGATTGAGAAAATGGGAATTACCCATTATCCGGTTTGTATTGCAAAAACACAATATTCTTTCTCTGCCGATCCTAAGATTTATGGTGCAGTGAATAATTTCGAGTTCCATATCAAAGATATAGTCATTAATAACGGAGCTGAAATGATTGTTGCGATAGCCGGAGAAATTCTCCGCATGCCGGGACTTCCTAAAGAACCGCAGGCGTTGCACATTGATATTATGGATGGAGAAATAGAAGGTTTGAGCTAAAAAAACAATCGGACCGCAGGAATCCCTGCTTCAATGAGTAAATCCCCGTCTTTCCTTATAAACCAATAGGGAAAGACGGGGATGCTTGTATATAGAGTCCGGTACACCTTTTTATATCTCTTCCGGCGTACCGTACGATTGAATTCGTTTTTGTTGAAGAGATATTCCATATCTTTTTTTTGTAATAAGAAAAACGAAATTCCTGACAGATAGTTCGGATAGCAAAGTTAATAAATACAAAAAGAGGTCTGTCCTTTTTGAAAAGAACAGACCTGATAAATTACAGTATCCGATAATCCGAATATCAGACCTAAAATAAAGTATGCCTCTTAATAAGCAAAAAGAGGATATTTCTTCATTGTCTCATTGACACGTGCACGAACTTGTGCGATAACCTCTTCATTGTCTACGTTGGATAACACAGTCTCAATCATTTCTGCGATTTCAAGCATCAGATCTTCCTTAGCACCACGAGTTGTAATAGCTGGAGTCCCCAGACGAATACCGGAAGTCTGGAAAGCCGAACGGCTGTCGAACGGAACCATATTCTTATTAACGGTAATATCAGCAGAAACCAATGCTTTCTCTGCCACTTTACCTGTCAAATCAGGGTATTTGCTACGCAAGTCAACCAGCATAGAGTGATTGTCAGTGCCACCGGAAACGATCGTAAAACCACGGTCAATCAATGCCTGTGCAAGTACGGCAGCATTCTTTTGTACTTGTTTTGCATATTCCTTGAATTCAGGTTGCAGGATTTCGCCGAAAGCCACAGCTTTGGCAGCAATCACGTGTTCCAGCGGTCCGCCTTGGATACCCGGGAAAACAGCTGAATCCAGCAGTTGAGACATCATTTTGATTTCACCCTTCGGAGTTTTCTTTCCCCAAGGATTAGGGAAATCTTTGCCCATCATGATGACACCACCACGAGGCCCGCGAAGTGTTTTATGTGTAGTAGAAGTGACGATATGTGCATATTTAACCGGGTTTTCCAGTACTCCGGCAGCAATCAGACCGGCAGGGTGAGCCATGTCGATCATCAGGATAGCACCTACTTTGTCTGCGATTTCACGCATACGCTTGTAGTCCCATTCACGAGAGTAAGCGGAACCGCCGCCAATGATCATTTTCGGTTTTTCGCGTAGAGCGACTTCTTCCATTTGGTCGTAGTCAACGCGTCCTGTTTCCTTATTCAGATTATATTCGCAGGGAGTATAGATAATACCGGAAGTATTTACTAATGAACCATGAGAAAGGTGCCCGCCATGTGCAAGATTCAATCCCATGAATTTGTCGCCCGGATTCAGGACAGCCAGAAAAACGGCTGCGTTAGCCTGTGCTCCGGAATGCGGCTGTACGTTTGCCCATTCGGCTCCGAAGATTTCTTTCAGGCGGTCGATAGCGATTTGTTCGCTCTGGTCTACAACTTCACAACCTCCGTAATAGCGTTTGCCCGGATAACCTTCTGCATACTTGTTAGTCAGGCAAGAACCCATTGCCTGCATTACCTGGTCACTCACAAAGTTTTCAGATGCAATCAGCTCGATACCTTTCAGCTGACGTTGGTGCTCTTTTTCGATGATGTCGAAAATTAAGTCGTCTCTTTTCATTCTTTT
>OLFU01001823.1_pt1 | contig 19104 bp, 17 predicted proteins | sample 1605161 | NCBI WGS metagenome assembly OLFU01 (sample SAMEA3888914, study PRJEB22519) | human gut metagenome | biome: human gut; feature: human-associated habitat; material: faeces | place: Denmark | collected 2011
ACAGCCCCCTTTAACAAGGGGGCCAAGGGACGGGGGTTACGGATTGCCACGTCGGGCTTTGCCCTCCTCGCAATGACAAAGAACGCCCTCGCTCCATTCTAAAACCACGGAGCGGGGGCGTTCTTTTCCCTTGCTACTTCGTATGCTCTTTTACATACTCCTCCAAAAACTGATACACCTCTTCTGTCGTATCTCCATTGTATATCCGTGGGGAATCTTCCCGATCTATCTCATATACCATCTCTGCATAATGGCTCTCTTCCACAGCCCGCTCAACAACAGTCCCGTCTACCTTGCCGTCGATGATAGGGATCAAGCTCCACATGTATATGTCGTTGATATAAAGGCTGGGCGGAAAAACCATTTGGTCCTCCACAACGCGGCAGTTGAACCCGTCCTGCTCTAATGTTTGGGCCATCTCTTCATCCAAGCCGTAGCGTCCGAACCACGATGGTTCGTCCTCTGCATACATGATAAAAGAATCCGCCCGCTGCAAGAGTTCCTGTAATTCCGGGTAATATTCCTCTTGAAGTCCATTTACCTTGAGCCACAACAGAAAACTGCTCCCTGCCGTGGACAAAATCGCCCGGTTTGGGCATTGCGTGGAAACAAAGAACGCTTTTTGAATGCTGCACTTTGCGATCAGATATGCTTCGTCACCGTATTCATCCGCAAAAACCTGCGGATAAACCTTTTGGACCGCAACATCAGCCAATACAACGGGGCGGTCCTCAGACAGCGTAAATATTTCATCAAAATACGGTATCCTGGACGAATCCGGGGCATCCCCGCCCTCCCCGTTTTTCCCCTGACAGCCGCAGCACAGGGACAGGAGCATGAGCAGGCTCAGTACCGATGCCATTACGTTTCGTTTCATCGTTGCCACTCCCTTCTTGTTCGATCTTTGTTGCTTTTTCGCCGCTCTTCTACTCTCACTATAACTGATTTTCGCGGAAAAGCAAGTTTTTCTACAGAAATGCTCCCCCCAAGGGCTTTACTTTTTTCGTTTTTTCAGGCATACTCTTGAATTGACTGAAAAAAGGAGAGGTTTTACCGACATGAAAAAGAAGTCATCTGGTTTCAGCGGCTCGCTGGGCTTTGTGCTGGCCGCTGCTGGCAGCGCTGTTGGCGTGGGCAACATCTGGCGCTTTCCCTATCTGTGCGCCAAGGACGGGGGAGGCCTGTTCCTGGTGGTCTATCTGGTGCTGGTGCTCACCTTCGGCTTTGTCCTGCTGACCACCGACGTGGCCATTGGCCGCCGCACCAAGCTCAACGCCCTGAACGCCTATGCCGCTCTGGGGGAGAAGTGGCGCTTTCTGGGCTTTCTCACCTTCCTGGTGCCCGCCCTCATCATGACCTATTACTCCGTCATCGGCGGCTGGATCTTAAAGTATCTCACCGCCTATCTCACCACCGACGGCTCCGCACCCGCCCAGGACGGCTATTTCACCGGCTTCATCACCGCCCCGGTGGCCCCCATCGTGTTCACCCTGGTCTTTTTGGCCTTCACCTCCTTTGTGGTCTACTGCGGCGTGGAGAAGGGCATCGAGCGCTATTCCCGCATTCTCATGCCCGGCCTGCTGCTGCTCATCGTGGGCATCGCCATTTTCTCCCTCACCCTGTCCTATCAGGGGGAGGACGGCATCACCCGCACCGGCCTGCAGGGTCTGGGGGTCTATCTTCTGCCCAATCTGGAGGGGCTGACGGTACAGCGCTTTCTCCAGGTTCTTCTGGACGCTATGAGCCAGCTGTTCTTCTCTCTCAGCGTGTCCATGGGCATTATGATCACCTATGGTTCCTATGTGAAGGACGATGTGGACCTGGGCAAGGCCACAAACCAGATCGAAATTTTCGACACCGCCGCCGCCTTTCTCTCCGGCATGATGATCATCCCCGCCGTCTATGTCTTTTTGGGCACCGAAGGCATGACCTTTGGCCCCAGCCTGACCTTTGTCTCCCTGCCCAAGGTGTTCCAGTCCATGGGCGTGGTGGGCCGCCTGGTGGGTGCAGCCTTCTTCCTGATGCTGGGCTTTGCCGCCCTCACCTCCTGTGTGTCCGTGATGGAGACCCTGGTGGCCAACTGCATGGAGCTGTTCCACAAGAGCCGGAAGCAGATGTGCGCCGTCATCGGCCTGTACTCCCTGGTCACCGCCGTGCTCATCTGCCTGGGCTATAACGCCCTGTACTTCGAGCTGCCCCTGCCCAACGGCTCGGTGGGCCAGCTGCTGGACGTGATGGACTACATCAGCAACAGCTTCCTGATGCCCTTCATCTCCCTGCTCACCAGCATCCTCATCGGCTGGATCGTGGGCCCCAAGTGGATCTGCGACGAGGTGCAGAAAAATGGCGAGGCCTTCCCCCGGGCCGGTCTTTACAGCGTCCTCGTCCGCTATGTGGTCCCCGTGGTCATGCTGGTCCTGTTTTTGGTGTCCACCGGCCTGTGGAAGCTGAACTTCTGAGTGCATCCATAAGAATCAGCGCATGAAAATCGCCTCGCCGTTTGGCGGGGCGATTTGCGTCTCTATGGGGATTATCGGGCGGTCTCCCGCTGGAATTTCTCCAGATAGGCGTTTTGCAGCAGCTTCAGACGCTGGGGGTCCTTGCCGCCCACGGGGATGCCGTCGATGGACTCGGCCTTCATGCACAGGGCGCTGGAGCTGGTGACGATGACCTCGTCGGCGTTCATCAGCTCCACCATGGAGAAGGGCTTCTCCACCACGGGGATGTCGTGCTCCCGGGCCAGCTGCAGCAGGTGCTTGCGGGTGATGCCGGGCAGGATCAGCTCGTCGGTGGGGGCGGTGTGCAGCACGCCGTCCTTCAGCATGGAGATGTTGCTGTGGGCGCACTCGGTCACCCGGCTGCCCCGGTGGAGCACTGCCTCGTCGCAGCCCCGCTCCACGGCCCGCTGGTTGGCCAGCACGCTGGGGATCAGGTTCAGCGTTTTGATGTTGCACATCTTAAAGCGGATGTCCTCCATGGAGATGAGCTTATAGGGCTTGTCCATGGACTTCATAGTGTGGGGCTTCACATAGATCATCAGGCTGGGCTTCACCTTCTCCGGGTCGGGGAAGGGGTGGTTGCGCATACAGACACCCCGGGAGATCTGCCAGCACAAAAACTGCACCGGGCTCTCCTCCGCCGCGTCGATGACCCTTTGCAGCTCGGCCTTCACCTGGTCCCGCTCCATGTGGAAGGGGATCTCCAGCAGCCGCAGGCTGTTGTACATCCGATCCAGGTGGTCGTCCAGGGCGAAGGGCACCCGGTTGGCCACGCAGGTGGCCTCGTAAATGCCGTCGCCGAAGTACAGCGCCCGGTCCTGCATGGGCACGGTCATCTCCTCCAGCGGCCCGAGCTTTCCGTTGTAATATCCGACTTCTTTCATTTCTATCTCCCCCAAAAATATATTGACTATCTTGATTTTGCGAATGCTCGTTATCTAATACCCTCTCAGTCACGGCTGCGCCGTGCCAGCTCTCCCAGAGGGAGAGCCAAGATGCTGCAGCCAGCTTTTCCCTTGCCTCCCCCTTTGGGGGAGGTGCCCAGTGCGCACACCGGGCGGAGAGGGCCATCACAGCGAATGCCGCAGCTGATACATCTGCCAGAAATACCACACCGTCCAGGCGCACAGGGAACCTACCAGCGCCCCGGCCAGCACGTCGCTGGGATAGTGGACCCCCACATACAGCCGGGACAGGCCCATACAAACGGCCATGACCACCAGCAGGCACCGCACCCCCAGCCACTGGCCGGGCAGGGCCCGCCAGAAGATCATGGCGGCGGCAAAGGCGGCACAGGTGTGGCCGGAGGGGAAGGAGTTGGGGTCGTCCTCGTTGATAAGGGGGATCAGCCCCGCCACGTCCAGCCAAGGCCGGGGCCGCATGACCAGCGGCTTTAAAATCAGGTTGGTGCACACCAGGCCCAGCAGCATGGCGCACAGGGCCAGCATCCCCGCCGGACGGGTGCTCCGGTGACAGAGCATGGCCAGAGAGATGGCGATCCAGATCACCCCCGCATTGCCCAGGGAGGTATAGCCCGCCGCCAGCGGGTCCAGCCAATCCGTCCGGGCGTTCTGGAGCATCAGGAGAAATCCGGCATCCATCCCTTGCAGCGCACTTAACATTCTTTTCCGCCTTTCTGTCCTTGACGGGGGTCCGTCCCCCCGTCTATAATGGAATTAAAGTGAAATTGCTTGGTTTCGCCCTGTTTTTTTACAGGTCCACTGTCATTATAGCGGTTATCTGTTCCGGGCGCAAGGCATTTTCTTGTTAAGCTATCTTGAATCTTTTGTGAACAGAATGTTTCTTTCCCACACAGACTCAAAAAACCGCACGGAAAAGGAGGTCCCGGGTATGAAGCAGATCATCTGTCTGGCCGGTCAGCCCTGGTCCTCCTCCCCCGGACGGACCCAGCAGCTGCTCTCCCGCCTGCGGGACACGCAGGTGCTGTATTTCTCCCCTGCCGCCGGGCAGTTGGACCGCTCTTATTTAAAAAAGGGCAAAAAGGTCCGACCCAACATCATCGCCTATACCCTGCCCCCCACCTGGGTCCCGGTGGAGGAGACCTATGGCCGTCTGTTTCGTCCCGGGCAGCGGAAAATAGGCCGGTTCATCCGGTCTGTGGCCGCCCGCCACCGCTTCCGGGAGCCCCTGCTGTGGGCCACCGACCCCCGACAGGTCCATCTGCTGGATCTGCTGGACTATGGCGGCTTAGTCTACGACTGTGACCGGGAGTGGGAGGACCTGCCGCTCGATTGGGAGGGCTGCCTGGCCGGAGCCGCCGACGTGGTCTTTGCCGCCTCCCCCCTGCTGGCCGACCGGCTTGCCCCCTGCAGTTCTAACGTGGCCCTGCTGCCAAACGGGGTAAATTTCCCCCTGTTCTCCCGCCCCTCCGACCTCTCCTATGATCCCCTGCCCCAAACGGCGGGGCCGGTGCTGGGCTGGGCCGGGACCATCCGGCCCGAGCTGGATTTAGAACCCCTGCTCTACGCCGCCCGGACCATGCCCCGGTGGACCTTTGTCCTGTTGGGACCCCAGGGGGAGGGCAACTCCCTTCTGCCCCGGCTGCGGCGGCTGCCCAACGTCGTCCTGCCCGGGGGCTGCCCCATGGCCCAGGTGCCCGACTGGCTCTATCGCTGCGATGTGCTGCTGGACTTTCTCCGGGACGACCGCACCTGTGACGACCTGGTCTCCTGCCGGATGCTGGAGTATCTGGCCACCGGGCGGCCCGTGGTGTCTATGCTGTGGCCCGACCAGATCGAGCCCCTGCCCGACGTGGTATACGGGGCACACTCCGATCAGGAGTTCCTCACCCTCTGCCGCCACGCCCTGGACGAGCCGCCCAACTTCGCCGCCCAGCGCCGCCGCAGTCACGCCGCTGCGGCCTCCTGGCCCCTGCGCTGTACGCAGGTGGTGAACATCCTCACCACGGCGGGACTACTATAGCCTGGACAAAGCCGCTCCTATCACCCTTTTGGTATAGCCGCGGACCACTTTCCATGTTGAACTACAACAATCTCCCATCATGGCTCTTTCTTCTTGTGCAAGGCGACAAAATCGCCGATATCCCTTGCAAAGTTCGTCAATTTTCGTTAAAATAAGAAACTAAGTTGTCGTTTCTGTGATGGAGGTATGCACAATGGCTCACTGTTTCCGCTCTTTCGTGTTTCTGTGTCACCACTGTGCCTGTCATCAGGGACGCAACATGCCCAAAACCCACTGAATATGTTCCGTCAGGCTGTCTGTGCCCAGGCAGCCTGACGCTTTTTCTCCCGTTTCAAACCGGGGGAGCCAGCTGAAAGGAGAGATCACATGAAAAAAGTCGCCGTCATTATGGGCTCTGACTCCGATTGGCCCGTGGTCAAGGGGGCCTGCGCCCAGTTAAAGGAGTTCGGCATCCCCTATGAGGCCCACATTCTCAGCGCCCACCGCACCCCCGCCCAGGCGGCGGAGTTTGCCCGCTCCGCCCGCGCCAATGGCTTTGGCGTCATGATCTGTGCGGCGGGTATGGCCGCCCACCTGGCCGGGGCCTTTGCCGGCAATTCCACCCTGCCCGTCATCGGCATTCCCATGAAGGGGGGCGCTATGGACGGACTGGATGCCCTGCTGGCCACCGTGCAGATGCCCAGCGGCATTCCCGTTGCCACTGTGGCCCTGAACGGAGCCAAGAACGCCGCCGTGCTGGCCGCCCAGATCCTGGCCGTGGCCGATGATGACCTGGCCGCCAAGCTGGATGCTGCCCGGGAAAAGATGGCCCGGCAGATCGCCGAGAAAGAGGCCAAGCTCCAGGCGGAGCTGGACTAAAGATGATCCCAGCGGGCGGATGATATCCGCCCCTACCGAATAGACATCAATGCGATATCAAGAGATATAAATAGGGAAAGGATGTTTCACATGAAGAAAGTCGAGCAGCTGTACGAGGGCAAGGCCAAGAAGGTCTATTCCACCGAGGACCCCAACGTGGTCATCGTCTCCTATAAGGACGATGCCACCGCCTTTGACGGCCTGAAGAAGGGCACCATCACCGGCAAGGGTGCCATCAACAACCAGATGACCAACTTCCTGATGCAGCAGTTGGAGAAGGTCGGCGTACCCACCCACTTTGTCCAGGAGCTCAGCGAGCGGGAGACCGCTGTGAAGAAGGTCTCCATCGTCCCCCTGGAGGTCATCGTGCGCAACATCTCCGCCGGTCACTTCGCCAGCAACTATGGCGTGAAGGAGGGCATCGTGTTCGACGAGCCCACCATCGAATTCTCCTATAAGAACGACGACCTGCACGACCCCCTGATCAACAGCTATCACGCCGTGGCCCTGAAGCTGGCCACCTGGGATGAGATCGCCCTGATCAAGAAGTACGCCTTCCAGGTCAACGACTTCCTGAAAAAGACCCTGCTGGAGTGCGGTGTCACCCTGGTGGACTTTAAGCTGGAGTTCGGCAAGACCGCCGACGGCACCATTGTCCTGGCCGATGAGATCAGCCCCGACACCTGCCGCTTCTGGGATGCCAAGACCGGCGAGAAGCTGGACAAGGACCGCTTCCGCCGGGATCTGGGCAACGTGGAGGGCGCTTATCAGGAGATGGCCCGCCGTCTGATGGGCAAGTAAGCCGCAGCAGGGAGGTAACACATGGGAGGTTTTTTTGGGGCCGTCTCTCAGCGGGATGTCACCCTTGATATTTTCTTCGGAGTGGACTACCACTCCCACCTGGGCACCCGCCGGGGCGGCATGATCATGTTCGATGAGAAGGACGGCTTTCAGCGCCAGATCCACAACATCGAAAACACCCCCTTCCGCACCAAGTTCGAGCGGGACCTGGCCGACTTTCACGGCTGCAGCGGCATCGGCTGCATCAGCGATACCGATCCCCAGCCCCTGCTGGTGCGGTCCCACCTTGGCCTGTATGCCATCTCCACGGTGGGCATCATCAACAACGCCGATGAGCTGATCCAGACCTATTTCTCCGACCACGGTCACCAGTTCATGGCCATGAGCTCCGGCCGGGTGAACGCCACCGAGCTGGCCGCCGCCCTCATCAACCAGAAGGACGACCTGGTCTCCGGCATTCTCCACGCCCAGGAGATGATCCAGGGCTCCCTCACCCTGCTCATCCTCACCGAGCGGGGCGAGATCATCGCCGCCCGCGACCGGCTGGGCCGTCTGCCCGTACTCATCGGCAAAAACGACGAGGGCTGCTGCGTCTCCTTCGAGTCCTTTGCCTATCACAAGCTGGGCTATCAGGATTCCCACGAGCTGGGCCCCCGTGAGATCGTAAAGGTCACTGCCGGCGGCTGGCAGACCCTGTCCCAGCCGGGGAAGGACATGAAGATCTGTGCCTTCCTCTGGTCCTACTACGGCTCCCCCAACTCCAACTACGAGGGCGTGAACGTAGAGGTCATGCGCTACCGCAACGGCGAGCGCATGGCTCAGGATGACAAGGAGCGGGGCGTGGCCCAGGACCTGGACTATGTGGCCGGCGTGCCCGACTCCGGCCTGCCCCACGCCATCGGCTATGCCAACGCCAGCCATGTGCCCTTTGCCCGCCCCTTCGTGAAATACACCCCCACCTGGCCCCGGTCCTTTATGCCCACCAATCAGAATGTGCGCAACCAGGTGGCCAAGATGAAGCAGATCCCCGTGCCCGAGCTCATCCAGGGCAAAAAGCTGCTGTTCGTGGACGACTCCATCGTCCGTGGCACCCAGCTGCGGGAGACGGTGGAATTTCTGTATGAGAGCGGCGCAAAAGAGGTCCACATGCGCTCGGCCTGCCCGCCCATCATGTATGGCTGTAAATATCTGAACTTCTCCAGCAGCAACTCTGAAATGGAGCTGCTGGCCCGCCGCACCGTGCAGGAGCTGGAGGGGGACGAGGGCCAGAAGCACCTGGACGAGTATGCCGATGCCAGCACCCAGCGGGGCCAGTGCATGCTCAAGACCATCTGCGAGAAGTTCGGCTTCGACTCTCTGGGCTTCCAGTCCCTGGACGGCCTGCTGGATGCCATCGGCATTGACCGGGACAAGGTCTGTACCTACTGCTGGAGCGGCAAAGAGTGATTCACGGTCCGCGTCGTGGTTCCTCCCTGTCATTGCGAGGAGGGCAGCACCCGACGCGGCAATCCGTCTTAGATCCAAACTATAAATTTTGGAGGTTTCCACATGAAGAACTCCCATTCCGAGTCCTACGCCGCCGCCGGCGTGGACGTCACCGCCGGCTACGAGTCGGTGGAGCGCATCAAGCCCATGGTAGAGTCCACCTATATCCCCGGTGTCATGGGCACCCTGGGCGGCTTCGGCGGCATGTTCGCCCCCGACGTGGCCGGGATGAAAAAGCCCGTGCTGGTCTCCGGCACCGACGGTGTGGGCACCAAGCTCCGCCTGGCCCAGCTGATGGACAAGCACGACACCATCGGCATCGACTGCGTGGCCATGTGCGTCAACGACATCATCTGCGGCGGCGCGGCCCCCCTGTTCTTCCTGGACTACATCGCCTGCGGCAAGAACGACCCCGCCCGCATCGCCGAGATCGTCACCGGCATCACCGAGGGCTGCCGCCAGTCCGAGTGCGCCCTGGTGGGCGGCGAGACCGCCGAGCACCCCGGCCTGATGCCCGACGACGACTATGACGTGGCCGGCTTCTCCGTGGGCATCGTGGACGAGGAGAAGATCATCGACGGCAAGCGCCTGGCCCAGGGGGATGTCCTCATCGGCCTGGCCTCCACCGGTGTCCACTCCAACGGCTTCTCCCTGGTGCGCAAGGTGCTGGACGTGGAGCACGCCGACCTCACCTCCCCCGTGGAGCAGCTGGGAGGCAAGAGCCTGGGCGAGGCCCTGCTCACCCCCACCCGCATCTATGTCAAGGCCATCAAGGCCCTGCTGAAGGCCGGCATTGACATCCACGCCGTCAGCCACATCACCGGCGGCGGTTTCTACGAGAACGTCCCCCGCATGATGACCGACGGCCTCACCGCCCGCATCCGTCTGGATTCCTTCCCCAAGCTGCCCATCTTCCAGCTGATCCAGGACAAGGGGAACATCCCCCAGCGGGACATGTACAACACCTTTAACATGGGCATCGGCATGATCCTGGCCCTGCCCGACGGACAGGCCCAGCAGGCCCTGTCCGTCCTGGCCGATGCCGGTGAGAGCGCCTATGCCATCGGCGAGGTGGTCGCCGGGGCCGACGGCGTGGAGCTGGTGTGATGAAGCGCATCGCCGTGCTGGTCTCCGGCGGCGGGACCAATCTTCAGGCCCTCATCGATGCCCAGGGCCGGGGCGAGATCATAAACGGCTCCATCGCCGCCGTGATCTCCTCCTCCCCCGACGCTTACGCCCTGGAGCGGGCCGAAAAGGCGGGCATCCCCGGCTATGTGATAGACCGGCGGGACTATCCCTCCAACCGGGCCATGACTGCGGCCCTGGTGGACAAGCTGCACCAGCTGGACATCCAGCTGGTGGTGCTGGCCGGATTTATGACCATCCTCACCGAGGAGATGGTCCTGGCCTTCCCCAACGCCATTTTGAACATCCACCCCGCCCTGATCCCCTCCTTCGCCGGACCGGGGTGCTATGGACTCCATGTCCACGAGAAGGCCCTGGCCTATGGGGTCAAGCTGTCCGGGGCCACCGTCCATTTTGTCAGCCCGGAGTGCGACGGGGGGCCCATCGTGCTGCAAAAGGCGGTGGAGGTCCTGCCCGACGATACGCCGGAGGTGCTGCAGCGGCGGATCATGGAGCAGTGCGAGTGGAAGCTGCTGCCCCAGGCTGTGTCCCTGTTCTGCCAGGACCGCCTGTTGGTGGAGGGCCGTATCGTCCGCATCCTGGACAAGTGACAAGCGATGTTGCCCTCTCCGCCCGGTGTGCGCACTGGGCACCTCCCCCACAGGGGAGGCAAGGGGGACGGATTGCCACGTCGCTTCGCTCCTCGCAATGACAGGGCAAAACTTGGCTCCCCCTGCGGGGGAGCTGGCACGGGCGCAGCCCGTGTCTGAGAGGGCATCCTATCAAAACCCAAACACGCGGTGTAACTGACGGAAGTGGAACAGACCACGGGGAGCATCGCCTGTGCTTTTCTGCCGACCGTCTGGGCGCACCGAATCTCGCTTTGCGGGGTTGGTGCGCCCTGTTTTCACATCAAACAGGAGGAATGAAACATGAAGCTGCTGGATCTGGAGCAGTATCTCGCCCAGCATACCTACCCCGGCCGGGGCATCGCCCTGGGCCGTACCCCCGACAACAATAAGGTCGCCGTGGCCTATTTCATCATGGGCCGCAGCGAGAACAGCCGCAACCGTATTTTCGAGGAGACGGAGGACGGCATCCGCACCCGGGCCTTTGACGAGAGCAAGATGACCGACCCCTCCCTCATCATCTATCACCCCGTGCGCATCCTGGAAAACGGCATGACCGTCGTCACCAACGGCGACCAGACAGACACCATCCGGGACCACATTCTGGACGGCCACTGCTATCGCCACGCCCTGAACACCCGGGCCTTCGAGCCCGACGGCCCCAACTTCACCCCCCGCATCTCCGGCGTGGTGAAGCCAGACGGCAACTATAACCTGTCCATTCTGAAAAGTCTGGACGGCGACCCGGACTGCTGCTGCCGCTACTTCTTCGAGTATGACCACGCCGCCCCCGGCGTGGGCCACTTCATCCACACCTATCAGGAGGACGTGAATCCCCTGCCCTCCTTTGAGGGGGAGCCCCGCCGGGTGGCCATTCCCCAGGCCTCTGCCCATGAGTGGGCCCAGCAGCTGTGGGCCAGCCTGAACGCGGACAATAAAGTCTCTCTCTATGTGAGCATGATCGACGTTCATACCGGCAGCCGGGACAGCGTCATCATCAACAAGCACGGCTGATCGGAGGGACAGATCATGAAGGAACTGGAACTGAAATACGGCTGCAACCCCAATCAAAAGCCCGCCCGCCTGTCCATGGACCAGGGGGAGCTGCCCCTGCAGGTGCTCAATGGCCGCCCGGGGTACATCAATTTTATGGACGCCCTGAACTCCTGGCAGCTGGTGCGGGCTTTGAAGAAGGCCACCGGCCTGCCCGCCGCCGCCTCCTTCAAGCATGTCTCCCCCGCCGGGGCCGCTCTGGGCCAGCCCCTGTCCGACGTGGAGCGGCAGATCTACTTCGCCCCCGAAGGGGACCTGTCCCCCATCGCCTGCGCCTATGTCCGGGCCCGGGGGGCCGACCGGCTGTGCTCCTTCGGCGACTGGGCCGCCCTGTCCGACGTGTGCGACGAGGACACTGCCCGGGTGCTGGCCGAGGAGGTGTCTGACGGCGTGATCGCCCCCGGCTACACCGACCAGGCCCTGGCCATCCTCCGCACCAAGAAGAAGGGGAACTATAACGTGGTCCAGATCGACCCGGACTACACCCCCGCCCCGGTGGAGCGCCGGACCATCTTCGGCGTGACCTTCGAGCAGCGGTATAACGACCTGGCCATCACCGAGGAACTGCTGCAGAACATCGTCACAGAGCACAAGGAGCTGTCCCAGCAGGCCAAAAACGACATGCTGCTGGCCCAGATCGTGCTGAAATACACCCAGTCCAACTCGGTGTGCTATGTGAAAAACGGCCAGACCCTGGGCGTGGGAGCCGGCCAGCAGAGCCGCATCCACTGCACCCGTCTGGCCGGGGACAAGGCGGACATCTGGTGGCTGCGCCAGCATCCCAAGGTCCTTGCTCTTCCCTTCCTGTCTGACATCCGCCGCCCCGCCCGGGACAACGCCATCGACCTGTATATCTCCCAGGAGCACGACGACGTGCTTGCCGACGGGGTGTGGCAGACCATCTTCACGGAAAAGCCCCCCGTCCTCACCCAGGAGGAGAAGACCGCCTGGATCGCACAGCAGTCCGGCGTCACTGTGGGCTCCGATGCCTTCTTCCCCTTCGGCGACAATGTGGAGCGGGCCCACAAGTCGGGCGTGAAGTACATCGTCCAGCCAGGCGGCTCCATCCGGGACGACCAGGTCATCGCCACCGCCGACAAATACGGCATGGTCATGGCATTTACAGGTGTCCGGCTGTTCCACCATTAACGGCAAAAAGCCTTCCCCGGGGGGAAGGTGGCACGGCGCAGCCGTGACGGATGAGGGGAACGGTATCGACACCATATGCACCTTCAACACAGGTGCAAAAATGCCCTTTGGCATTCCCCTCATCCCCCTCCAGTGTACGCACTGGAGGTACCTTCCCCCAGGGGAAGGCAAATAGAAAATATAACAGACGAAAGGTGAAAGTCTATGAAAGTATTAGTAGTCGGCGGCGGCGGCCGCGAGCACGCCATCTGCTGGAAGCTGGCCCAGTCCCCCAAGGTGACCGAGCTCTACTGTGCCCCGGGCAACGCGGGCATCGCCCAGGTGGCCACCTGTGTGCCCGTCAGCGCCACGGATGTGGAGGGCATGGTGAAGTGGGCCAAGGACAACGCCATGGACTTTGTCATGGTGGCCCCGGACGACCCCCTGGCCTTAGGGATGGTGGACGCCATGGAGGCCGCCGGCATCCCCGCCTTCGGCCCCCACGCCAACGCCGCCGTCATCGAGGCCAGCAAGGCCTTCTCCAAGTCCCTGATGAAGAAGTATCACATCCCCACCGCCAAGTACGAGACCTTCACCGATCTGGACGCCGCCCTGGCCTATATCCGCCGGGAGGGTGCCCCCATCGTGGTCAAGGCCGACGGCCTGGCCCTGGGCAAGGGCGTGGTGGTGGCCGCCACCGTGGAGGAGGCGGAAAAGGCCGTGCGGGAGATGATGGAGGACCACAAGTTCGGCGCCTCCGGCTCCACCGTGGTCATCGAGGAGTGCATGGTGGGTCCCGAGGTCACCGTGCTGGCCTTCTGTGACGGGGAGCACCTGGTCCCCATGCTGTCCAGCCAGGACCACAAGCGGGCCTACGACGGCAACCAGGGCCCCAACACCGGCGGCATGGGTGCCTTCTGCCCCTCCCCCAACTACACCCCGGACATCGCCGCCCGGTGTGAGAAAGAGATCTTCCAGCCCACCGTGGCCGCCCTCCGGGCGGAGGGCCGCCCCTTCAAGGGCGTCATCTATTTTGGCCTGATGCTCACCGCCGACGGCCCCAAGGTGGTGGAGTACAACGCCCGCTTCGGCGACCCGGAGACCCAGCCCATCCTGTCCATGCTGGACACCGACCTGATGGACATCTTCCAGGCCTGTGTGGACGGCACCCTGGACCAGGTGGATGTGAAGTGGAAGTCCGGCGCAGCCTGCTGCATCGTGCTGGCCTCCGGCGGCTACCCCGTGGAATACCAGAAGGGCTATCCCATCTCCGGCCTGGAGGAGGCGGGCAAGTCCGCCGTGGTCTTCCACGCCGGCACCAAGAAGGCGGACAACGGCGACATCGTCACCAACGGGGGCCGTGTCCTGGGCGTCACCGCTACCGGCGACACCCTCCCCCAGGCCATCGCCAACGCCTACGCCGCCGCCAAGCCCATCTCCTTCCGGGACATGCACTTCCGCACCGACATCGGCAAGGTGTGACAAGGCGCAAGTTTTCCTTGTACAAACGCAGTCTGCTGTGTTAAAATACCAGAGAATATGACAAGAATGCCTGTACAGGCAGTGTTTGAACGAGGTGTCACCATGGATCATCCCTTCCGCAGCGCCATGTTCGGCGGCTTTAACCGCCAGGACGTATTAGAATATCTGGAAAACTCCGCCCAGCAGGCGGCCCGTCAGCAGCAGGAACTGCAGGCCCAGCTGGACCAGGCCCGGCAGGAGCTGACCGACCGCCAGAATCAGGAGAGCGACGGCCAGGAGCAGCTGGAGAAAGCCCGGCAGGAGGCCGAAGGTCTCCAGAGCCGGCTGGATCAGGCCAGCGCCGACCTCACCGTCAGCCGGGAGACCGTCTCCCGCCTGTCTGAGGAGCTGGAGCAGGCCCGGCAGGAGCTTCAGACCTGGAAGGACAAGGCCGCCGCTTTAGAGCCCGACGCCCAGGCCTATGCCGCCCTGAAAGAGCGGGCCGCCGGGCTGGAGCTGGATGCCCACCGCCGGGCCCAGCTGGTCCAGGACCAGGCCCAGGACCAGGTGCGTCAGCTCCATGAGCAGATGGCCCAGTGGTCCAATCAGGTCCGTCTGGAATACGAGGCTCTGCGGGCCGAGGTGGCATCCACCGTGACCCACGCCGCCCGCCAGCTGGAGCAGGCAGGCAAGGCCCTGGACCAGGTAAACGCCCTGATGGAGCGGCAAGAGGCCGTGATGACCACCATCGCCGCCGACAGCCAGAAGCAGCCGGAGGAGTAAACCCGCCAGGCGGCGGACAGAGCAATTTCTGTCCGCCGCCTGTTTTTTTGCATATCCCCCCGGTTTTTCGGGTATATTTCCCGGGATGCCTTGCGCTTTTCTTTTCGTGCGCTTATAATAAGACCACAAATGGAACCATATGTCTTTTTATTTTTGCTAAATCTTAATCGAGGTGCCTTGTTATGGATTTGAAGATACAGGACTATATCTGTCCCGGAAAGCGGGCCCATCTGGTGGGCGTGGGCGGGGTGTCCATGTCCCCCCTGGCCCAGGTGCTCCACGGTGCCGGGGTGGTGGTCACCGGCTCTGACATGCACGAGAGCGCAGAGGTGGCCCACCTGCGCACCCTGGGCATCCCCGTGACCATCGGTCACCTGCCCCAGAGCGTGGCCGGGGCCGACTGTGTCATCCGCACCGCCGCCGTCCACGACGACAACCCGGAGATCGCCGCCGCCCGGGCCGCCGGTATCCCCGTGTTCGAGCGGGCCCAGGCCTGGGGTGCCCTCATGCGCCACTATGAGAATGCCCTGTGCGTGGCCGGGACCCACGGCAAGACCACCACCACCTCTATGTGCGCCCACATCTTCCTGGCCGCCCAGCGGGACCCCTCCATTATGATCGGCGGGGTGCTGCCCGCCCTGGGGGCCGGCCACCGGGTTGGCCACGGGGACACCATTATTCTGGAGTCCTGTGAATACTGCAACTCTTTCCTGTCCTTCTTCCCCACTGTGGCTGTCATCCTCAACGTGGACGCCGACCACCTGGACTTCTTCAAGGACCTGGAGGACGTGAAGCGGTCTTTCCGCCGCTTTGCCCAGCTGGTGCCCGAAACCGGCTTTGTGGTGGCGGATCGGGACGACGCCAACACCATGGACGCCCTGTCGGGCCTGAAACGGTCCACTGTCACCTTCGGTCTGGATGAGGGAGATGTCCACGCCGCTAACCTCACCTGGCACGGGGGCTTTGCCGACTTTGACGCCATCGTCAACGGCCAGCCCTACGCCCATATCAGCCTGTCTGTCCCCGGTGTCCACAATGTGCGCAACGCCCTGGCCGCCTGCGCCGCCGCCCACTGTCTGAACGTCCCCGCCGCCGCCGTGGAGGAGGGCCTGCGGGCCTTCCACGGGGCGGGCCGCCGGTTCGAGAAGAAGGGGGAGTTCCACGGGGCCATGGTCTATGATGACTACGCCCACCACCCCCACGAGCTGCAGGCCCTGCTGACCACGGCCAAGGGCCTGGGCTACCGGCGGGTCATCTGCGCCTTCCAGCCCCACACCTACTCCCGCACCCACGAGCTGTTCCACGACTTTGTGGAGGTGCTCAAGGTGCCCGATATCACCCTGTTGGCGGAGATCTATGCCGCCCGGGAGACCAACACCCTGGGCATCTCCTCCAATGACCTGGCCCTGGAGATCCCCGGCTCCATCTACTGCCCCACCCTGGCCGATGTCACCCGGCAGCTCCGCCGCCTGGCCCAGCCCGGCGACCTGATCCTCACCGTAGGAGCCGGAGACATCTACCTGGCCGGGGAGGCGCTGCTGCGGGGTGAGGGATGACACGCTCTGAAAATATTCTGGGCACCATGCCCATGGGACGGCTGATCTTCACCATGTCGGGGCCCATTATGCTCTCCATGCTCATGCAGGCGGTGTATAACCTGGTGGACAGCATCTATGTGGCCCGGCTGGGGGACGATGCCTTTCTGGCTCTGTCCTATGCCTACCCCATCCAGACCCTGCTCATCGCCTTCTGCGTGGGCACGGGGGTGGCCTTCAGCGCTGTCTTGTCCCAGCGGCTGGGGGCCAAACAGATGGACCAGGCCAGCTCTGTCGTCCTCCACGGGGGGGTGCTCTATTTTCTCTGCTGGCTCATCTTCTTTCTGTTCGGTCTGCTGGGGGCGGATGCCTATCTCCGCACCTGCACCGACACCCCCTCCGTCATCGCCCAGGGTACGGCCTATCTGCAGGTGTGCTGCTGTCTGTCCTTCGGCGTATGCACCCAATTCCCCTGTGAACGCATTCTTCAATCCATGGGCCGCCCTGCCGGGTTCATGATCATTCAGGGCTCCGGGGCTCTTCTCAACATCATTCTGGACCCCATCCTCATCTTTGTCTTGGACATGGCCGTGGCAGGGGCCGCCGCGGCCACCGTCATCGGCCAGATCACCGGGGCGGTCATCGGTCTGTTCCTGGTCCACGGACTGCGGGAGCAGTTTCCCATCTCCCTTCGGGGCCAGCATCTCCAGCCCGCCCTGCTGGAGGAGCTGGGCCGCATCGCCGGGCCGGCCATCCTGATGCAGTCGCTGAGCAGCGTGATGTCTTTCGGCCTGAACACCATCCTCCGCCGAGTCTCTGAGACCGCCGTTTGGGTGCTGGGCGTGTATTTCAAGCTGCAATCCTTTGTGTTCATGCCCATCTTCAGTGTAAACAACGGCCTGATCTCCATCATCAGCTTCAACTACGGGGCCCGCGACCGCCGCCGGGTGTCCGGGGCCATCCGCTTCGGTATGCTCCTGGCAGTGGGTACCGGGATCATCGGCTGCGGGCTGCTCATCCTGTGCGCCTCCCCCCTGCTGCAGGTGTGCTTTAACGCCGGGGCACAGGCTCTGGCCCTGGGCATACCCGCCCTGGGGCTGACCGCCCTGTCCTTCCCCGTGGCCGCCGTAAATATCATCCTGTCCTCCGCCTTCCAGTCGCTGGGCCACAGCCGCTACTCCCTGGTCATCTCCCTGCTGCGGTATATCGTGCTGCTGCTGCCCGTGGCCCTTCTGCTGATCTATTTGCGACCGGCGTCCGCCTTTTTGTGTTTCCTGATCACCGAGGTCGGAGCCTGTCTGGCAGCCCTGCCCATGTACCGCCATGTGTATCGAAGCAAGATCGCGGTCCTGTAACGTGAACGGGCCGACACAGAGGTCGGCCCCTACGGCGTGTCATGTGGGCCGTCTGTAGGGGCCGCTGTCCCCAGCGGCCCGCCGTTGACAGCAAAACCCCCGGATACCTTGGGAACGTACTGTTCCCTGGTATTCGGGGGTTTTATATAAACCTTTCAGTCCTCTGACTCCTCGTCAAAGGCGTAATCATTCAGTTCGGGAAAGTCTAAAAATTCTGAGAGGGTCATGTTGAACGCCAGGGCCAGCCGGTGCATGGTCTTTACCCCGGGATTCTTGGTCAGCCCCCGGACGATGTTGTCCAGGGTGGACTGCTTCACCCCGCTCATGGTCGCCAGACCATTGATGGAGAGCCCCCGCTCCCTGCACAGCTGCCGGATGCGCCGAACATAGATGGCGGAATACTCCATCCTATCGCCTCCTTATTTCGCCTTCAGCATCCGTCCTGCATTCAAAATGGCGATGACGGACACGCCTACGTCGGCGAAGACGGCCATCCACATGTTGGCCCGTCCGATGGCGGACAGGAACAGCACCAGGAACTTCACCCCCAGGGCGAACCAGATGTTCTGGTGGACGATGGCCAGGGTCTTTCGGGCGATGCGCACCGCCACGGGCAGCTTGGACAGGTCGTCGTCCATCAGGACCACGTCCGCCGCCTCGATGGCTGCGTCAGATCCCATGGCCCCCATGGCCACGCCGATGTCCGCCCGGGACAGCACGGGGGCGTCGTTGATGCCGTCGCCCACAAAGACCAGCTGCTCGCCGGGGCGCTTCTCCTGCAGCAGGCGCTCCACCCAGTCCACCTTGTCCCCGGGCAGCAGCCCGGCGTGGACCTGGTCCAGCCCCAGCTGCTGACCCACGGCCCGGGCCACGGCGGGGTCATCTCCGGTGAGCATCACCGTCCGGCGCACCCCGGCCTCCTTCAGGGCTTTCAGGGCGGGGGCGGCGCTTTCCTTGATCTGGTCGGCCACCACCAGATAGCCGGCATAGGCCCCATCCACCGCCACATGGACCACGGTGCCCACGGGCTTCTCCCCCTGGGCAGCCCGGATGTGGTTGGCCTCCATCCACTTCTCGTTGCCCGCCAGCACGGTGCGGCCATCCACCTCGGCTTTCACCCCGTGGCCGGCGATCTCAGCGCCATCCGTCACCCGGCTTTGATCGGGGGCGGGCCGGCAGGCGGCCCGGATGGACAGGGAGATGGGGTGGCTGCTGAACTGCTCTGCCAGGGCAGCCCACTCCAGCAGCTCCTGCTCTGAACAGTTCACGGGCCTGATCCGGGTGACGGAAAAGGAGCCCTTTGTCAGGGTGCCCGTCTTGTCCATCACCACCACGCCCGTCTTGGCCAGGGCCTCCAGATAGTTGCCCCCCTTCACCAGCACACCCACCCGGGATGCGCCGCCGATGCCGCCGAAGAAGCTGAGGGGCACGGAGATGACCAGGGCGCAGG
>OLFU01001847.1_pt1 | contig 18907 bp, 20 predicted proteins | sample 1605161 | NCBI WGS metagenome assembly OLFU01 (sample SAMEA3888914, study PRJEB22519) | human gut metagenome | biome: human gut; feature: human-associated habitat; material: faeces | place: Denmark | collected 2011
ATGAAGTTCTGAAAACTTGCTCAGCGGGGAGAAAAGACTTTTTCGACACGCTGAACGGCCCCTTTGGGGCCGTTCTGAAAAGCGCTTATGCCTCGGTCTGGGTGGGGTCGATCTCCGTGGGGCTGGGGATGGGATGTTCCTTGTGAGCAACCATGGCCTGGATCAGCTCCACCGTGCCGCCAAGACCCAGTGCGCTGCTGTTCAGGCAGAAATCGTATGCGTCCACCGCGCCCCACTTCTTGGAGGCGTAGTATTCGCAGTAGGATGCCCGGCGCTTGTCGGTTTTCTGGATCAGGCTCTTGGCCTCCTCCGGCGTCACCTTCTGGCGCTTGGCCACGCGGGCGATCCGGTCCTCCAACGGGGCGCTGATGAACAGGCTCAACAGGTTTGGATTATCCGCCAGGGCGTAATCGGCACTGCGGCCAATGATAACGCAGGGACCTTTCTCCGCGATGTGGCGGATGGTCTTGAAAATCGCCAGATGCACCTGCTGCTCCAGAGATTCACCGGTAGCGCCGGAAAAGCCAAGAGGGTAAGCATCCATGGCGATGGCGTATAGCAGGCTCTTGGGCCGCTCGTCAAAATTTTCAAAGATCTTCTGGCACAGGCCACTCTTCTTCGCAGCCTCCTGCAGCAGCTCCTTATCATAGAAGGGAATACTCAGCTCCTTCGCGACCCGGATACCGACCTCCTTGCCGCCGCTGCCGAATTGCCGTCCGATGGTAATGATGGTTTTCATAGAGATTCCTCCTTGTTCTTTGCCTCCGCGGGATCGCATCTCTGTCAAAGGACATGCATGTAACTGTTGTGCTATATTTTACCACGGTTTCCAATCTGCGTCAAACGAAAATCCGCCCGAAAAAGGTCCGCCCGTATGGGCGGACCTTTGATGATTCTATCAGCGCTTTATCAGGCTTCCGGTTCCGCAGGCATGGGCAGCCCCAGACGGCGGTACATGGTCTTTTTCACCGCCCGGAGGATGTTCTCATAGCCGGTGCAGCGGCACAGGTGCCCGGAGAGGAGCTTGCGCAGCTCCGCGTCCGTGTAGAGCTTGCCGCTCTCCAAAATCTCCACCGCCGTCATGATAAAGCCAGGGGTGCAGAAGCCGCACTGGACGGCGGTCTCCTCGATAAACGCCTGCTGGATGTCGCTGAGCTCACCGTTGGGCCCCATCAGACTTTCCAGGGTACGGATGTGCTTGCCCTCCGCCCAGACAGCCAGATAGATGCAGGAGTTAAAGCACTCACCGTCAATGATGACGTTGCACGCGCCGCACTCCCCCACCTCGCAGCCCTTTTTCACGCTGGTCATGTGGTAGTCGTTCCGAAGCATATCGGTCAGGCTGGCCCGGACGTCCACCATCCGTTCCACATCCTTGCCATTCAGGTTGAAATGGACCAACTGATACTGTGCCATTACAGCTCACCTCCCGCCAGCTTCACCGATTCGATAAATGCCCGCTTGGCGCTCTCCACTGCGATGTGCAGCCGGAAATCCTTAGCGGCCCGCCAGGAATCCCGGGGGTTGATGTCCGCCGTCACCGCCTGAGCAAACCGCTCCGCCAGTTCCAGACTCACGATCTGGCCCTTTGCCAGCGCTTCCGCCGTGGCTGCCCGCAGGGGCACCGGTCCCGCCACGCCGAAGGCCACTCTGGCCCGCTCCACCGTCTTTTTATCTGCCGACAGCCGCACGTTCACGGACGTACCCAGAGTGGCAATGTCCATGGCGTTGCGCATGGCGTACTTGATATAGTGGCCGAAGCAGTTTTCATAGCTTTCCTTGGGGATCAGCACGGCGGTCTGGATCTCGCCGTCCTCCGCCCGGATGTCCACCTTGCCCGCCTTGATGTAGAAATCATGGATGGGCAGGCGGCGGACACCGTTTTTGCCCGTCAGCTCGATGACGGCGTCCCACGCGTGGAGGGTAGAGGCAGAATCGGCGGAGGTAACGCCGTTGCAGGTGTTGCCGCCAATGGTGCCGATGTTGCGGATCTGGGGGCCACCCACCTGATCCACCGCCTCGCCCAGCACGTTGATGTACTTCTGAATGAGGGGATCTCTGGTAATATGGGAAAAGCTGGTGAGAGAGCCGATCCGCAGCGTGCCGTCCGGCTCCATGGAAACGCCCCGGAGGGCGTCGATGCCGTAAATGGAGATCAGCTCCGCGCCGGCCCGCTTGCCCTCCCGCATCTGCACCAGTACGTCACTGCCGCCGGCGATGATCTGGGCCTCCGGGTGCTCCAACCGGAGCGCCACAGCCTCCTTCACACTGGCGGCCTGATACAGGGCTTTCATATCATACATGGTCAGTCACCCTCCTTCTCGTCATGGATCAGCCCGACCTCCTTGAATGCGCGGTACAGCACATGGGGGGTGATGGGCGTGGTGTCGATGGAAACGCCGGTGGCGTTGTAAATAGCGCTGCGGATGGCCGGCGCCGGAGAACAGGCCGGGGGCTCGCCCAGAGCCTTCGTTCCAAAGGGAGAGGTCGGCTCTGCGTTCTCCACAAACAGGGCCTCCAGATCCGGATGGTCCATCACGGTGGACAGCTTGTAGTCCAGCAGGTTGTTGTTCAGGGGCTTGCCGGTCTTTTCGTCGAACAGCAGCTGTTCGGAAAGGCCGTAGCCGATGCCCATGGACATACCGCCGTGGACCTGCGCCTCCGCCAAGGCGGGGTTGATGAGGCTGCCGCAGTCATGGACATTGATGATGCGTTTCAGCGTTACCTTGCACATGGGAATGTCTACCTCCACCTCCGCGAAGGTACAGCCGAAGGAATAGGCGTTGGAGCGGATGGTGGCGGTGCTCTCCGCCGTGATATGCTCGGAGTGGACCGGGTTATACTGGGCGGTCATGGCCAGATGGGACAGATCCATCTCCACCACGCCGCTGTCCTTGCGGACCACATTGCCCTCCACGATGTCCAGTTCCTCCGCAGAACAGCCCAGCATCTCGGCGGCATAGGCCAGTATTTTCTGCCGCAGGAGCCGCCCGGTCTGGTCGATGGCGAAGCCCTCCATGTAGGTCTGGCGGCTGGCGTAAGCGCCTAAGCCGGTGGGGGTGATGTCTGTATCCTGACAGGACACCACATGAACGTCCTTGTAGCTCTTGAGGCCCACGGCCTTTGCGGTCATCTGAGCGTAGGCGGTGTCCGCACCCTGACCGATCTCCGTTTCGCCGCACTGCATGGTAACGGTGCCGTCCAGATTCAGCTGCATCCGGTTGGAGGCCGTCTCCAGAGAGATGGGATACACGCCGGTGTTGTACCAGAAGGACGCCGCGCCGATGCCCCGGCGGACAGAGCCGGTATCCTTGGCGAATTCCGCCTTGCGGCGGTCATAGTCCATGGCGTCACGGCCCTTTTCCAGGCAGGCCCGGAAAGAGTCGAAATAGTTGGTATTGCCGGAGAAGGCGTCGTGATAATCCTTGGGCATGATGAACTTCATGCGGTATTCCAGCGGGTCCATGCCTACGGCGGCGGCACATTCGTCGATGTTGGCCTCGTCAGCAAAGCTGGCCTGGGGCATACCGTAGCCCCGCATGGCGCCCGCCGCGGGCCGGTTGGTAAACACGGTCCAGCCGTCACATTCCATGTGGTCGCAGGGGTAGATCTGGGCGAAGGAACCCAAAGCCTTGGCGCAGATGGAGTGACCGTGGGAGGCGTAGGCTCCCTGATTGGAGAAGCACTCCACCTTCCGGGCGGCCAGCTGGCCGTCCTTCCGGAGCCAGGAGACGATATGGAACCGGATAGCATGACGGACGCGGTTGGAAACGAAGGTCTCCTCCCGGGAGCAGTCGATCCGGACGCAGCGGCCGTTGACCTGCGTGGAGCACCAGGCGCAAAGGGGCTCATACAGGGCATCCTGCTTATTGCCGAAGCCGCCGCCGATATAGGGCTTGATGATCTCAACATCCGCCCACGGGCGGCCCAAGGCCTGCCCCACGATCCGGCGGATGATATGTGGGATCTGGGTGGAGCTGACCACCACTACCCGGCCGTTTTCCTCGTAGGCGTAGCAGCCGTGGTTCTCGATGTGGCAGTGCTGGACCGTGGGGGTCTCATACCAGCCCTCCACTTTAATCAGACCCGGCTCCTGAATGGCGGCGGCATAGTCGCCCTTGCGGATGTCCGTGTGCTTGAGGATATTTCCGGGATAATTCTCGTGGATCTGCGGCGCGTCCGGCTCCATGGCCTTCTGAACGTCCAGCACGAAGGGCAGTTCCTCATACTCCACCTTCAGTGCCCGGACGCCCTGCATGGCCGCCACCTCGTTCTCCGCGATGACCACGGCCACATCGTCGCCGTAGTAGCGGACATGGCGGTTCAGCAAGTGGCGGTCCGCCACATCCTGATGACCGGGGTCCATGGACCAGGGATGGCCCGCCGTGGGAAAGGGAATATCCGGTACGTCAAAGCAGGTCAGCACCTTCACCACGCCGTCGATGGCCTCCGCCGCCGCTGTATCCACGGACTTCACGAAGCCGTGGGCGATCTCCGCGTGCTTGATCCGGATGTACAGAGCACCGGCAGGCATCCGGTCCTCGTAGTATTTTGTGCGGCCGGTCACCTTATCAAAGGCATCCACACGGGCCACGCTTTTTCCTACTGTTATGCTCATGGAGCATCCCTCCTTCTATCGCTCATATTGACTGACAGGGTCTGAATTGGGTATACTGAGAGAGATCTGGAATTTTCCTATGAGGTGATCGCTATGAAAATCGGTTGTGTCGTGCTGGCGGCGGGTAACGCCCGCCGGTTCGGTTCTAATAAGCTGCAAGCGCAGGTGGATGGGGAATCCCTCATCCGCCGGGCACTGGAGACCGTTCCCAGCGGTCTTGTGACCGTGGTGGTAAGTCAATACCCGGAGATTCTGTCCTTAGCCGGTGAATACGGCTTTGAGGCCGTTTGGAACGATCAGCCGGATCTGGGGCTGAGCCGCAGCGTCCGTCTGGGTCTGGAACGACTCACGGACTGCGGCGGGGTTCTGTTCCTCGTGGCCGATCAGCCGTGGCTGAAGCGGGACAGCGTCGAAGCGCTGGCCGCGCTCTGGGCCCAGCACCCAGCGAAGATTGCTGCCATGGCCCACGGCGGTGTCCGTGGCAATCCCTGCCTCTTTCCCGCTCGGTTCTACCCGGAGCTTTTGGCCCTCAATGGGGACCGGGGCGGCAGCGCCGTCATCCGCAACCACGAGGCCGACCTCATTTTGTTAGAGACAGACGCCCTGGAGCTGACGGACATTGACACCCCGGAGGCTTTGAAGCAAGCCGGAAGCGCCGGTTAATGCGTGAAGTATATGTGCCTTGACAGCGGTTCGCCGCTGTCATTTTTTTGCATAAGGGGTGTTTTTCAGGGGAAGCTCGGTACGCAGCTCGCCGTCATAGCGGCGGTATGCCTCCGCAATGGCGGGGGCCGTGGGGATGGAGGTGATCTCACCGATACCGATGGCCCCGCCGCCCACGTTCAATCCCGGTTTTTCCACGATGATAGGCTTGATCTCCGGGATCTGGTTGGCCCGGAATAGGCCCAGTGTGCCGAATTTTACCGTGGGGCGGCAGTTTTCGTCAATGGGATACCGCTCCGTCAGGGCGTAGCCCATGCTCATCACCACGCCGCCCTCGATCTGTCCCTCCACGGAGAGGGGGTTCACGGCCTTGCCGACATCGTGGGCCGCTACCATCCGTTTGATGCGTCCGGTGTCCTTATCCAGCACGCAGAGCTGGGTGGCATAGCCGTAGGCAATGTGGCTCACCGGGTTGGGCACATCTGCGCCCAGTGGGTCGGTCTTACCCAGATATTCGCCGTAGAACTCCTGTCCCTCAAGGTCTGCCAAGCTATGTTCCTCTAAGGCCTTTTTCAAGTCCTGACAGGCCCGGATGCAGGCCTCGCCGGTGAACAGCGTCTGGCGGGAGCCGGAGGTGGTGCCGGAATCCGGCGCCATCCAGGTGTTGGACCGCTCGTAGACCACGTCCGGCCGGGCAATGCCGGTCTCGCCGCAGACCGTCTGCACCAGGACTGTGCCCAGGCCCTGGCCAATGCAGGAAGCGCCGGCAAAAATGTGGACCTTCCCCTCCTGGACCACCAGCCGCACCCGGCCGGTATCGGGGATGCCCACGCCCACACCCGCGTTCTTCATGGCGCAGGCCAGGCCCACCGGGTCGCCGTTTTTCACGGCTTCGTCGTAATAGGGCTTCACCGCCTCCAGCGTCTCGATCAGGCCGGTAGAATCGTCCACGATCTGGCCGTTGGGCAGAACGCCGCCGGGGCGGATGGCGTTGCGGTATCGGATCTCCCAGGGGGAGATGCCCACCTTGTCCGCCATTTCGTTCAGCAGTGTTTCAATGCAGAAGCAGGTCTGGGTCACGCCAAAGCCCCGGAAGGCTCCCGCCGGGGGATTGTTCGTATAGTAGGCCCAGCCGTCGATCTCGTAGGCCTCGTACTGATAGGGCCCCGCGCCGTGGGTGCAGGCCCGTTCCAGCACCGGCCCGCCCAGAGAGGCGTAGGCTCCGGTGTCGGCGATGCACTCCGCCGCCACGCCCTGAATGATGCCGTTTTCATCGCAGCCCAGAGAGAATTCCATCTCCATGGGGTGACGCTTGGGATGGATCAGCAAACTTTCCGCCCGGGTGAGCTTCACCTTTACCGGGCGCTTTGTGAGATAGGCGATCAGCGCGGCGTGGTGCTGGACCGTTACGTCCTCCTTGCCGCCGAAGCCGCCGCCCACCAGACAGTTGCGGACCTTCACCTGCTCCGCAGGCAGGTCCAGCATTCCCATGATCTCGTGCTGGGTATCGTATGCGCCCTGATCCGTGGAGAGCACCAGAACGCCATCCCCATCGGGACAGGCCACGGCGCACTCCGGTTCCAGAAAGGCGTGTTCCGTCCAGGGGGTCGAGAACCGCCGGGTGATGAGATACTTGGATTTGGCCAGCGCCTCCGCCGGGTTTCCCCGCTGGATGTGCTTATGGGCCAGCAGATTGCCCTCCCGGTGCACCAGCGGCGCGTCCGGCAGGATGGCCTCTTTGGGATCATGCACAGCAGGCAGTGCTTCATAATCCACCTTCACCAACGCCTTGGCCTGGGCCAGTATCTCCGGCGTTTCCGCCGCCACCAGGCAGACGGCATCGCCCAGATAGTGGGTGATGTCCCCCACGGCGATCATGGTGTCCCAGTCCTTTTTCAGGTGGCCCACCTTGTTGCTGCCGGGGATGTCCGCCGCCGTCAGGACGCAGACCACACCGGGCAGGGCCTTGGCCTCCTCCGTATGGATGGCCAGCACCCGTGCCCGGGGATACTGGCTCCGGACGGCGCTGCCGTAGAGCATCCCGTCCAGATATACGTCATCAGGGTACTGGCCGGTGCCGGTGACCTTTTCCTCCACGTCTACCCGGTGGACCCGGCTGCCTACCTTCCAGTCCGCCGGTGCCTCCGGCAGCTTGCCCTCCCGGAAGCATTTTGCCGCCAGCAGGATCCCGTCGATGATCTTCACATAGCCGGTGCAGCGGCAGATGTTGTTGCGGATAGCAAAGGCCGCCTCCTCCCGGCTGGGATCCGGGTTCGTGTCCAGCAGCGCCTTGGCGGAGATCACCATGCCGGGGATGCAGAAGCCGCACTGAACGGCCCCCGCCTCGCCGAAGGCCCAGGTGTAGACCTCCTTCTCCCAATCGGACAAGCCCTCCACCGTCAGGATGGTTTTTCCCTCCAGCTTATCCGTCTGCGGAACACAGGCCTTGGTGGGCTTGCCGTCGATCAGCACCGTGCAGGTGCCGCAGGCGCCCTCGCTGCATCCGTCCTTCACAGAGGTCAGGCGCAGCTCGTCTCGCAGGAACCGCAGCAGCTTTTGATTTTTCTCAGCGGTTACCGTTTTGCCGTTTACCGTAAAAACAGCCATGTTGGGTTCCCCCTTCCAAAGGTCAACCTTTTATTTCTTGAGTTCATTATATAATAGGCTGTCTGGTTTCGCAACGGTTCTTTCTATCATTCGTTATCCTTTCCATAAGATAGCGAACTGTGTAAATACAGCAGCCTCTCTCACCTGCCGGAAGCTCCTATGAGCCGCTCCCCCGATTGCCATCCCTTCAGGCTCCGATTTTCCCCCTCTGAGTGGGCGAAATAAGTTTTTTGAAAAAAATAAAAAAAGTGTTGACAAAGAGGGGGTGCCCTGATATACTAGCTATTGTTCCGAGCGAACGAAACAAGTTCAAAACGAACTGACCTGGGGGATTAGCTCAGCTGGGAGAGCGCTTGACTGGCAGTCAAGAGGTCAGCGGTTCGATCCCGCTATTCTCCACCAAGGAAAACCTTGAAACCATAATGGTTTCGAGGTTTTTTCTTACATATGGCAAATTGCACAAAGTCGCTTTTGTGTTGAATTTGTGTTGAACGCGCGGAAAAATTGCTCATAATCCCCTTTTTCTCGCCACGTATTTTTGCAACTTTTTCTATATTTTTATAATTTCTACATTTTACACAAACACATTGATAGAAAAAGGTTTTTTTCGCCCATTCGAAAAAGCACAGTCAAAAAAATGTATTTTTCTGTCCACTTTATCTTTCCTGCTCTTGTGTTGAATTTCGTGTTGAATCACAAATTCTTCGCCATTATTTTCAAGGACAGGGACATTGGTTGTCCCCGTTCCACCTCATAGGAGCTAACAGTGCGTTCAAATCACGCCAATAGAGATACCATTGGAGGTCTTGCTTTCCACTGTCAACAGTCTCTCATGATGTTTGTATGGTTTGAATGGAAGCCATTAAGTCATCCGGCGGTCACATTCCAAATATCCCTTATCCAATAGCTTTCCAATCTCTGGATCATATTGGTCATCTATATTCCGTTCTACCGCCTAAAGCACAATATCGGTGTTTTTATTATATCGATTCGCCCATGTTTTAGCAAGGGCCTCACCAAGCAGCACTTCAAGAGCGTTAGGACTGCTCGCATATAAAGCCGCTCCTTCCATACCAATGACAAGGTCGGTACCGCTGCCGGTATAGGTTTTGATCGCTCCGTCATAGTCCAACGCCACATCGTCGAGAGATAGGATGCTAAGGGCATTGCTGTTACTGTTCGGCTTGCAAGCCTTAGAGCAACGCAAATTGACAGACCTAAGATTGCATTCCCTGCGCAGTTTCTTCTTTAGCGCGGAAATAAGTGTCGATTTCGGCACTTGTTTGAATGCCCGGAAAACGAACCAAGAGCCTCTGTCGATGCCCGTTTTGGGTGTCGGCAGAGGCTCTTTTTTTGTATCTCGTATGCAAATCCGTGCGATATTCGCCCGCTAATCCATAGTGTCGCTATTAGCATTTCTGTATTACTATGCCTCTAATCCATATAATTACCATGAGCGTTATAGAAAAGGTGTAGGTACGCGCTATGATTGACAAGCGAATAGGAAAACGAGTAAAACAATGCAGAGAACAGCTCGGTCTTTCGCAGGAAGAGTTTGCGGAAAAGACGGGGCTGACAGCAAATTATATTTCTACGGTTGAACGCGGTATGTCATTCCCTCGCTGCGAGAAGTTGATTATCCTTCTCAACGGGCTTGAGGTTTCGGCTGACGCGATCTTTTGTGATGTTCTGGACCACTCAACGAGCTACAAGGCGTCTGAACTTTCCGAGAAACTTGACTCGCTGCCTCCACAAGCACAGAAACGAATTTTGCAGATGGTTGAGCTGATGATTCAGCAGGAAACCTCGGATAATGGCTAAATCCGTCAAAGACTGCGTGTTTTTTCACGCAGTCTTATTTTTTTGCCATTTTTCGACCGATTTCTGCATATCTCCATGCTATACTATGTATTAGAGGCATAGAGACAACCTTTAATACACAGAAGGAGATGGAGAACAAGCACGAAAGCTTGCTCCTTTACTGGACATCGCCCGCAGCACCTCCCGTTCGGAATGAACGAGAATGGCGAACGCTGTGTCAGGCTCAAGGAGATACTGAAAGAGGAAATTATCAATCTTATTGAGGCAGAAAATGTCACGCACTTTATAACCGGTATGGCTCTCGGTGTTGATCTTTACGCAGCTGAGATCGTGCTTGATTTGAAGGCTCGTTATCCCAACATTACACTTGAAAGTGCCATTCCCTGTGAAACTCAGGCGGTTAAGTGGTCGATGGCACAGCGAGAACGCTATTATAACATTGCTGCGCAGTGCGATAAGAAAACCATGAAGGCTGTTAAGAAAAACATCAGAAGGAGAACCGTATGAAAACAAATACAACGCAGCTTGCCGCAGCGCGGCGCGCAATTGAAGCTATCGCTATGCGTGAGGGGATCAGCGTGGAAGAAGTCCGCAGAGAAATTAGTCTTGCGATCCTCACGGCACAGCCAAAGGATGCCAGCATTGTCTCTGCGATTCCGTGCGCCGGATTAGTTCCGACCCCGGAGGAATTGATCGCCTATTGCGTTTCGAAACTGTAAATAAAAGCGGGACTGCATCAGCCAATGTCATTAAGTTTAGTGGCGAAGACAGTATGAGTAAGGTATTTTTATGGGATGATCTCAATGCTGAAAACATCCGCGATGGGAATACACTGCCGATCCGCCATCTGGATCACGCCGTTGACCGCGTCGATCCGCTTGACCGATCCGATGACAGTTTGGTAGCTGCCGCCGTTCTTCCGTTCGTCCGGCACAAAGTAGGTGATGGACGCCGTGGGCCTGCCGGGAAGTAACTCCTGGAGACGCCGCAATTCCGCATCCACACGCGTCATTTCGTATTCGTCCAGTTCCGTGCGCTGGTCCGTCAGCCGCCCGGTTTCCGCAATGGCGGTGCTGTGGCCGGTCAGGGCGGCAAAGGGTGAAAACTGCGCCGCACGGTCATAGAGGGACATTCGCGGATGTTTTGGCGAATCCGGATGGGGCAGACGAATGATGTCATCGTATTGTCCGCTCATGCCTTATGCCCTTCGATTTCCCGGATTCGCCTTTCCGGTGATCTGTTCCACGGTGATGCGCCAGACCGCTGTCTTTCCCCGGCACTCCGAAAAATCGCCATGGCTTCTGGGGTGCTCTGGTGCCAGTCTCATGCACAGCAGCCGCAGTGCCTTTACCTTGTCTGCCTCATCCGTCAGTTCCTCCGCTCTGCCCAACATGACTGCGGAGGCGTAGCGCGTGGTCAGGGCCGGCTGGTCCACCCATGCGCCGCCCTCTACACAGGTGACACACACCTGCGGCTGGTGGTTCAGACAGTCCGTCTTTTCACCGGCCTGCGCGCAGTGAATATACAGGTAGTTCCCCTCCCGCGCAAAATTCACCGGCACGGCATAGGGCGTTCCGTCCGGCTTTGTCATAGCCAGTACGCCATAGGAGCAGCGCTCCACAATTTCCCACGCCTGCTCAGCGCTGACTTCACGATCCTTTCTTCTCATAACTCTCACATTTTCCTTTCTTTCATATCCGCTGTCATATCATATGCTTTGATGTGTTCTGCGCTGTCAAATCCATGCAGAACCTGTACATCTTCGAATCAAAAGATTCTTCGTTAACTGTCCGCTCAAGCCTTATGCCCTCCGATCTGCTTATTCCGCTCTTTGGCGGTAGCACCTTCCAGATAGCTCCCGCCATTCAAAATGGCGTTTTTGCTGAACTTCCTTTTAATGTCGAGCATAGCCTCCTGAATTTTGCGCTCCCGCTCCAACTGAGCCGATTCCTCCTGCAGTCGTTGCTCCTGTATCTCGATATTATCGAACAGGTTAAACTGCACCGGAGCTTCCGGCTCCTGCTGTGCCGTATCTTCGCACACCAGCCGATTAGCTGTGATGGTAAGCCTGCGGATAGACAGCCTCGGGTTGACTTTTGCATTATAAACGCCAAGAACAGCGTCTGTGATGCTCCGGGCCAAAAATGTCTTTCTCGGCAGGTTTGCTGTTCCATGGGTGTGCTTGGGGATCTTTCTGCCATAGCGGTCTGTCACGGTCTCACCGTGGTAGCTGCCGCCTGCGGTGTTTTCAATGTCATATCCCACCGTCAGGGTCAACTGATCCGTTACCAGCTTCTTTTCCAGCAGATCCAGCGCGACGGCTTCCGCCATTTCCCGCACCACCAGCCGTGCTTTCTCAAAGGAATATAGGCACTGCAAAACCTGCCCGGAGCAGATGCTGTTCGTTTCCGGCCGGTATGCCTTGATATCCTGCATCCGGCACGGCTCCCAGCCCCATGCGTGGTCGATGAGGAGTTCAGCGTTGATGTCGAACATCCGATAGAGCAGTTCTTCATAGTGCTTTCTCCTTGCAGTTTTGTATTTGCCTCTGATACAAAGCGATTATATCGAATACGCAGCAAAACGGCAACACTCATCCACAAACAAATTATTGATTTTTGTTCAACGCTATTGCATTTTTTCAACGAAAAGATCTAATAAGCTATAAGTTTATTAGATATCTCAGCCCACTACGTCTCCATTCGTTCTTGAGGTGATGTAAGAGAAGAATTTATCTGTCTCCCCCAATATCAGGTCCTTTTTCTGAAGCAGCAGGGCGTGTTCATCGTCACAGACTACAAGCCACAAATGCAATGATTCAAAGGTGCTCTTTATCCGTGTGTACGGGAGATGTTCTTCGTTCTCCTCCGCGCAGATCGTTATACCGGCATCCTCGAAACGGATAGTGGTTTTGAGCTTTTCCCAATCAACGGTGCGCTGCAGCTCCAGCACTTTCCGCGCCTCCTTTTTGCACGACGCCGGTATGCGCGATGACGTTCTTCCAGGAGCAAGGGCAAACTCCAGCAGGCCTGCAATGATCACGGCTCCGCCCACAATGATCACATCGGTGGTTCTTGGCGGCGTCAAGCCAAGAATCAATGTCAAAAGGCCCAGAGCCAGCAGAAACACGCCATAAATGCGGCAGCGCACCGCCCGCTTTTCGCGCGTCGGGCCTTTTGCGGCGTGAGTTCTGATGCGGTCTATCGCATTCCACATAGTGGGACAGCGCCGCCGGCTCTCAGCTTCCAAACGCTGGTGCAGCAGTTCCGCAGTTTCTCTGTCCACAGTAGGATCATCGTAGTTGCTTATTTGAAAAAGATACATGGTGCTTCTCCTTTTTTGAAGCCGACTTATTAAGGGTACCAAGGAATTCCATTCATAGCAAATCAGGCTGCACAGTGGCAGTCCGATTTGCTGCTATGCTCCGATACCGCTTTACACAGATCTTCTGCAAAATTACTTCCGTTTGGAGCACAAAGGGCGGCCATCAGGCAATCATTTATTGCAGGTCATCATCTATCTCAGCATGGCTCAGCAACATCTCAATTCTTAAACAGGTACAGGAGGTATCCGTAGCCCTCGGCTTCCATTTTTCCATAGGGGACAAAGCGCAGGGCTGCGCTGTTTATGCAGTAACGCACGCCGTTCGGCGACTCCGGGTCTTCGGTAAACACATGACCGAGGTGGGAGTCACCAGCGCGGCTGCGCACCTCCGTGCGGCGCATCCCGTGGCTCAAATTCTCTTTTTCCACCACGGCGGGGCCTTCGATAGGTTTGGTGAAGGATGGCCAGCCACAGGCGCTCTCGTACTTATCCGTGGAGGAAAAAAGCGGCTCGCCGGTGACGACATCCACATAGATACCCTTTTCAAATTTGTCCCAGAACTCGCCTGTGAAGGCACGCTCCGTGCCGTTCTCCTGCGTGACGCGGTACTGCTCCTCCGTCAGCTTGTCACGAATGGACTCCGCCGCGGGTTTCTGATAGTCGCCCGGGTCGATGCGCAGTTTGGAGAAGAGTTCTATCTCTGCCCACGGAATGTGGCAATAGCCGTCTGGGTTCTTTTCAAGATAGTTCTGATGATACTCCTCAGCGGGGTAGTAGTTTTTCAGGGGGCCGATCTCCACGAAAAATTTTTTACTGCGGTTCCGCTCGATCTCCGCGATGCGCTTCACCGTCTCTCTGGCGCTTCCGTTGGTGTAGTACACGCCGGTCTGGTACTGGCTGCCCCGGTCGTTGCCCTGCCGGTTTTGTACCGTGGGGTCGATGACATAGAAGTAGGCCAACAGCAGAGCATCGAGGCTTACCTGCTCAGGGTCATACTCCACCCGCACAGTCTCCCGAAAACCGGTCTCTCCCTTGCAGACGGTCTTGTAATCGGCATCCGCCTCACAGGTGCCGTTGGCATAGCCGCTTTCGGCGTCGATGACGCCGGGGATGGACTGCATCAGCTGTTCCATGCCCCAGAAGCAGCCGCCCGCCAGATAGATGACATTGTCTGTGGTATCCATATAGGTGATCTCCTCGTCGGACCGGTCAAAAGCCAGTCCGTCCATGTTTGTTTCCTGTCCGCTCTTTTCTTTCGGCACAGTCTGCTGCCCGACAGCGCAGCCGCTGAGCAGCAGCACCGAGGCGAAAAGCAGTGCCAATACGCTTCGATGCATCGCGTTTCCTCCTTTCAGGGGAAGCTGGGCTCACTCCGCCCCGTCGCTGTCCTGTCTCTTGCCGCGGCCGGGCCGCAGGACAGTATACAGCAGCGATCCAAGGATGCATCCAATGCCTGCAAAGAGCCACGGACCCGAGGTGATGGCGCAGGTATCGGCGGCGCAGCCTGCATAGCGGCGGTACAGCCATGCTCCGGCAGTGCCTACCAGAGGTAGCGAAATGGCGCGCAGAATATCTGCAGGCTTACAACGCTTTTTCTTCATCATAGGCACTTTTTAAATCTCGGGTCAGCCCATATCGGCGGCAAGAGCCTGGTCGATGAGCTTTTGCAGCGTCTCCGCCTGCTTCTTTTCCGTGATGGCGCCTACGATGGGTTCACCCACGATATTGCCGCTGCGGTCGACCACATAGGTGGTGGGATAGGCAAAGATGTTGGTGGTAAACTTTCCCGCCTCACCATCGGAGTCAAAATACACATTCTGATAGGTGGCGCCCTTCTTGGCCAGCACGTCCTTCGCCTCCGAAATTGCTGTTTCGTCGCCGTCCAGTGTGAAGGTGTTGACGCCGATGAGGGAGCCGCCCTTCTCCGCCAGTTCCTTGTTCAGCGCGTCCAGCTCGGAAAGCTCGCCCACGCAGGGGTTGCAGGTGGTGAACCAGAAATTCACCACGGTGACGGCGTTAGCGGAGAACAGTTCGTCGCTCTTCACCGTGTTGCCGTCCAGGTCTTTACCATCAAAGGCGGGGAACTTCTGCATACTGCCGTCGTCGGGAGGGTTGCTCGTGTCGCTGCCCGCGGGCATGCTCATATCGCCATCCATGGATTTCTGCATGATCTCTGGATACTTTTTCTCTAGTGCAGTCAGCTTATTTTCAATATTGCTGATTTCTGTGGTGGACTCCTTCAGCCACTCGTACTCCTTGTCATTGAACTGATCTTTGGCTTCCTCAATGGTGTCCAGCAGGAAATCGCCGTAATTCTTGCCGTCCTCCTGCATGGTCATGCCCTTATCGGCCGCCATAAACACCTTCTCCCAGAGTTCGGTATTTTCCGACAGGATCGCGTTTTCCCGCTCCAGCAGCTCCTTGTGCATGGTGAGCGCTTCCTCGGCGTTTTTCGCTTCGCCGGCCATCTCAGTGTCATTTCCGTTCATTTCCGCTGTCTTGTTATCGTCCTTTGCGCCGCAGGCTGCAAGAGAGAGCAGCAGCATCGCGCCCAGCAGCAGAGTCAGAATCTTCTTCGCGTTCATATTCGTTTCTCCTTAATCTTTGTTGTTTTTTTCTCGCAGCGTTGCCACTGCGTTTTCTTTCTCTTTGCCATCTCCGAAGCCGTAGCGGAAGCACACGGCGTTCGTCGGACAGGCGCGGATGCACATTCCGCAGCGGATGCACTCGGTATGGTTGGGCGTTTTCGTCACATCCACGTCCATTTTGCAGGCTTTGGCACATTTCCCGCAGGAGACGCACTTACTCTTGTCCACCTTCATCTGGAAGAGGGACACCCGGTTGAACAGCGCGTAGAACGCGCCCAGCGGGCAGAGCCACTTGCAGAACGGCCGGTAGAACACCACGCTCAGCACGATCACCGACAGCAGGATGCTGAACTTCCATGTAAACAGCTTGCCCAGCGCCGCCCGAATGCCGGAATTGGCAAGGGACAGCGGGATGGCTCCCTCCAGCACGCCCTGGGGGCAGAGGTATTTGCAGAAGAAGGGGTCTCCCATGCCAACATCGTTCACAAGGAACGCCGGCAGCAGGAAAACCATCACCAGCAGGACAGCGTACTTGAGGTATGTCAGAGGCTTGAGCCTTTTTGTGGAGAGTTTTCTTGTCGGGATCTTATGCAGCAGCTCCTGAAACCAGCCAAAGGGACAGAGGAAGCCGCAGATAAAACGCCCCAGCAGCACGCCCAGCAGAATGAGAAAGCCTGTGATATAGTAGGAGAAGCTGAACTTGGACGAACCCACCACTGCCTGAAACGCCCCGATAGGGCAGGCCCCGGACGCTGCCGGACAGGAGTAGCAGTTCAGCCCCGGCACGCAGACGGTTTTCCCAGCGCCCTGATACAGTCCTCCTTTGAGAAAGTTCGGCAGATGCAGGTTGGTCAGCAGCGTCGCCCCTGCCTGAATCCAGCCCCGGAAGCGGGACATGGTCTGTGAAACGCCTGAAAACTTTTTACCCAATGCCCACACACTCCAGACATAACTTGATTGCTTTGCTCAGCACCGTTGCCGCCTCGCCTCGCCATACGCCAAAGCACAGCATGGCAGCTCCGGCCAACAGCAGTGTGATCTGCGCCGCAGCCTTTTTCCCGCAGCTCATTTTTCATCATCCTTTCCGATTTTCTGTCCCTATCATAGCGTGGGAGAGTTAAAGTCTCTGTTAAGAATGAAAACTTAACGCAAACCTTATCTGTTTTTGCTATAATGAAAACACACTAAAGTGGAGAAACAAAAAGGAGGACTCTCATGCACCTTTTAGTAATTGAAGATGAACGTGCCCTGTGCGAGACGATCGTCCGCAGCCTGCGGCGGCTGGCCTACAGCGTGGACTACTGCTATGATGGGGAAAAGGCACTGGAACTTCTGGGCGTGGAACGATACGATTTGGTACTTCTTGATCTGAACCTGCCGAAAAAGGACGGCATGACGGTGCTGCGCACCCTGCGGCAGACCGACCGGGAGACGCGAGTGCTGATTCTCTCTGCCCGCAGCGAGGTGGCGGACAAGGTGCAGGGGCTGGACGCCGGGGCAAACGACTATCTGGCAAAGCCCTTCCACCTGGCGGAGCTGGAGGCCCGCATCCGCAGCCTGACATTGCGGCAGTTCACCCAGCAGGATGTGCTGCTAAGCTGCGGAGGCCTGACCTTTGACACCCGCTCCCGTACCGCCACCGTCAACGGGCAGACGCTGACGCTGACCCGCAAGGAAACGGGGATACTCGAATACCTGATGGTGCATCAGGGGCGGCCCGTGAGTCAGGAGGAACTGATGGATCACGTCTGGGACAACAGCGTGGACAGCTTCAGCAATTCCATTCGCGTCCACATCTCCGCCCTGCGCAAAAAGCTCCGCGCCGTGCTGGGCTATGACCCCATCCGCAACCGCATCGGCGAGGGCTATCTGATGGGAGGCGAGGAAGTATGAAGCGTCTTTCCCTGCAGTGGCGCATCACACTGATGTCCGTCCTGCTCATCGGCATCACCTGCGTGGCCATGAATTTGCTGCTGTGCTCCTCCGGTGTGTACTATATGGACACCATTGCGGACAGCTTACAGGGCGGTGGCACGGTAATTTTGAATGAGGAAGGCACTGTGTGCTTTGACCCGCAGCTCATAGCACCCAACGAGGAATTGACCATCGTCGTCGATGGGGCGCAGGGGCGCTTCCGCACAACCAACTGGTACATCACGGCTGCAGTGACGCTGCTCAGCGGTATTCTGGCCTATTTTGTCAGCGGCCGCGCTCTCAAGCCCCTGCGAAGCTTTGCCTCGCAGGTGGAGCAGGTGCAGTTGAACAATCTTGCCGATATGAGGATCGACGAAGATGTTATTCCGGAATTTCGGCAGCTGAGCCGCTCGTTCAACCAGATGCTGGAGCGGCTGAACAATGCCTTTGCCGCCCAGCGGCAGTTCACCGGCAACGCCGCCCACGAGCTGCGCACGCCGCTGGCACTGATGCAGGCGCAGCTGGAGCTGTTTTCCTCAGAGCACCCTGACGTGCTACCGGAGACTGCGGAGTTTCTCGCTCTCCTGCGGGAGCAGACTGAGAGGCTGACGCAGATGACCAAGACACTGTTGGAAATGAGCAATTTGCAGCAGGTGGCACGGAATGAGCGAATCCAGCTTGCTCCTATGATCGAGGAAATCTTTACGGATCTCGCGCCACTGGCGGAAAAGCGCGGCATCATGCTGGAGGCGGATGGCGACGGCATCATGACTGGCAGCGACGCGCTGATTTACCGCATGCTCTTTAACCTGACGGAGAACGCCGTCAAATACAACCACCCTGGCGGCGCGGTGCGGGTCTCTCTTGCACAGGGGGCGGAAAAGCTCATCATTCGCGTTTCTGACACTGGCCGTGGCATTCCGGAGGAGTATCAGCGGAGCATTTTTCATCCCTTCTTCCGGGTAGACAAGTCCCGCAGCCGCGAGTACGGCGGCGCGGGACTGGGGCTTTCTCTGGTGTGGGAGATCGCCAATCTCCACGGCGGCTCCGTTTGGGTGGAGGAAAGCTCGGACAAGGGCACGACCATCGCGGTAGAGCTGCCGGCAGGGGCAGAAAACGATTCTTCCAGTGTGGATGCTCCATAACAGGCCTTGGCTGTTTCATGGTGATCATTTCTAAAGTCCGCGATGCGCATCCCCTAAAACGGTCGTACACGAATGTGACAAACTCACGCAGATATCGGGTGGCAGTCATATATATCTAACTAGTACAGAAGAGAAATGCGCTTAACGCGCATTTCTCTTCTGTGTATTTTCGTCCTCCAGCAGATCGGTCATGTTTTTCAGGCCGATACCCAATGTGGAGGTATTGT
>OLFU01001854.1_pt1 | contig 18876 bp, 19 predicted proteins | sample 1605161 | NCBI WGS metagenome assembly OLFU01 (sample SAMEA3888914, study PRJEB22519) | human gut metagenome | biome: human gut; feature: human-associated habitat; material: faeces | place: Denmark | collected 2011
GATCAAGATATTGTGCGAACATCCGCCTGTTCATCTCAATCTGTAACAGTTAGAGACCAAATTCCCCGCTACGTGTTACAGATCAAGACGTTAGGTTAGCGGCCATTCGGTTCATCTAAATCTGTAACATCTAGGGCCGTTTTGGGCAGCCAGGTTTTACAGATTGAGATCTTGATAAAGCCGAGGACGGGCGCTGCCACCAAAACCTAGCGCTTGCGGCGCTTGGTTGCGGCGATGCCGGCCGCGGCAACGGTTGCGCCGGCGATGCCTAGGGCGGTGGCCGTCATCGCGGTGGTGTCGCCTGTGGCGACTAGAGCGGTATCGGACTTCTTGGCCGGCGTGGCTTTCTCAACCGTCTTGGTCGTGGTGGTGGTCGCGGTCGGCTTGGTCGCGGGTTTGGCCTCGGGCTCAGTCTCAGGCTGCGGCGTTGGGTTGGGATCAGGCGTGGGCTGCGGATCGGGAGTAGGCGTAGTCTCAGGCGTAAACGTCAGATTGGTGTTCAGCCACAGGGTGTAAATCCAACCGCTCTCGGGATCAACCTCACTTGCCTCGCCCACCTGATAGCCACACTCAACCCCATTGATCTTCAGCTTGGTATTGGGCGTAAAGTAGAAGCCACGCGCCGGCTTAAAGTACAGGCCGTAACGATAGGTCACACCGGGCTTAAACGCGTCAATATGGTTGGTGATGTGCTGGTCCCAAAACTCGATGGAATTCACCTCACTGCCGTCGCTCCCCGTCCAGAACTCACACTGAAGGACAGAGCTCGAATCCACCGGAGTACCCGCCGTAAAGACCGGCCTATCGCCCGCCTTGAAGGTGGTCGTGGCGCCGTTGATCTCAATAACGTCGATGGCACGCCATTCGTCGATTGGTTGCTCACACAGCATATTGTCAGCATTGGGCGCAAAGACGCCGTTGACGGTCTTAATGTGGTGTACCCAATGACCGTTGACGTTCATATTGCAGTCATCAGCCACGGTATTGTCGCCCATGAGCCTCAGCTCAACGGAATACATGTAGAACTTGCCCTCTTCGAAGCGCTCGATCCTCCTCGCGCCCGTCGGATACTTAGCGGGGTCGGAATACCAGAAGGCAACGGGCGTAAGCTCCGCAGGGTCACTGCCATCCATCTCTTCCCAGCACTCATAGGCGATCTCATACTTGTCGGCATCGGCGGCAGGAATCGTCGCGGTCGCACGCGGCGCCTCGCCGGGCGCATAGTCGGTTTTCACGTCGTTGACGTTCAAATTCTCGAGGGCTTCGTTTTCTGACGCAACGAGCGTAATTTCGCTATTGATGGCGTAGCGGAGGTAATAATCGTACCTGGTTTCGTTGAGGATAGTCGAGCTGCCTTCATAGTCAGTTCCGGTATACTCCAGTGCCGCGCCAATATAGAGAGCCTCATTGCGCGTGAGTCGATACGAGCCGCCTGCCGTGCTACCCGTAAAGGTCAGCGTCAGCCTCATGTGATCGCCAACAGGCTCAAAGCGGGCCGTCACATCGGACATAGATGCGTCCTGGACTTCAGCCAGGGTGCCCGAAGCAGCATCGGCCCGGTAGTACTTGGTTTCGACAAGTTCGCAGAGCGGCTCATCCGGCATGCCGCCCTCAACATCGGAAAAATCATAGGTATACGACTGGCCCTTTTCGAGTGTGACATTGCTCGGAAGCGCGCAGTCCGTATAGTGGGGGACCACGGTCGTGTTGACCTTAACGCCGCTCCCGCCTGTCACATCGGTCACGCCACAGGGCATGATGGCGTTGTTTGCCGACGAGCTGTCGATGCCCCCAAGAGAGCCATCTTGGTTGGCAGCAACCGTATCGTTCACCGTTGCCGCTGATGCGTCCTGCTGATCTTGCTGAGCTTCTGCCGTGGACGGTGCAGCCGGAGCCGCGTCAGTCATCGGCGCAGCCGGAGTCACCGGTACCGGCGCCGGAGCCGCCGTATCCCCCGCAACCGTCGGCGTTACCGGAGCCTCGGCAACCTCATCCGTCCCAGCGGCGGGATTGGCGCATTCCGTCGCCAGCGCCACGCTCGGCAGCAGCAACTGGCCAACCATAAGCGCACACGCGCCGGCGCAAGCTATTTTGGCACCCACACAACGCCAGGTACCATGAACCAGCGAGCAGGTGCACTCACGCTGAGTTTGCTTATCGAAGTGGCTTCCGTACATAACGGCCTCCTTGGTCGAAGGACTACACCACCACAAAGGTGCCTGTCCCCTTTGTGGTGGTCCTGTACCACCAAGGTGCGACCAGCGATTCCATATGCCTAGGTTCGTAGATACGAACCCCTATTGCTACCTGCAGTTTAATCCAATATGACTTCGCCATCGCTACACTCGTCCCAGGGACGCTACAATCGAGGACACGATCATTCGTCCACCCAAAGGACCGTCCTTGAACCTGAGCAGGCCTAAAATCAACGCGCTTCTGGCACTCGCGCTCTTCACCTTCGCCTTCCTTGCCGCCGAGTTTCGCTTCGACGTCAACGTCGGGCTGCTCGCCGGTGCCGAACGCGTTGTGATCGCACAGGGCTTTATTCTGGGCGCCAGCGTGATCGGCTTTATCGGATACGCGCCGCTGTTCGGGCTCGCACAGCGCAAAGGCCACTCACTGGCAGCCGCCAACACCGCTGTTCCCATCGCCATCCTGGGATTGACCCAGATCCAGTCCCCCACGGGTCCGCTTGCCCTCGAGATTCTGGGCTGCGTGGCCTTCTTTGGACTCGGCCTGCTGGGTGCCGCCGCTCACCACGCCTTTTCGTTGGCATTCCAGGATGACCCCAAGCTCGCCACCGGTGCGGGGGCGGCCTATGCCGCGGGCATCCTGATGCAGTTCGCCATCAACCTGCTCGATTGCGGCGGTATCGCAGAGCTCATCGTCCTTGGCACAGCGACGATCATTATCTCCGCCCTCAGCGTCGTTCCCCAAAAGGCTGCCAGGAGCTCCAGCCCCGCCATCAATCCCTTTGTTGAGCCCTCTCATGCCCTCGCCAAACAGGCATGCTGGAGCATCGCGCTCATCATGATTCTCGCCTGCTTGTTCTCGACCCTCGACAACGTGGTCACACTCTCCAACGCCCACGGCACCATTGCCGTGCAAACCTGGCCGCGCCTCTTTTTGGCAGCAAGCGGCCTTGCCGCCGGTCTTATCTTTGACCTTGCCGAGCGCCGCTACATGGGACTCGTCATGCTCGGCATCGCCGTGCTCTCGACCATTTCCATCCTGACCGTGGAGGCCGGCGCCGATCCCAACCTGGGCCTTGTCGTCTTTTACCTAAGCTCGGGCTTTTTTGTCACGTTCTTTACCGCCACCTTTACACAGCTGGCACCGCGCATGCATGCACCCGCCCTCTGGGCCGGCATGGGACGCACCGCCAACAATATATGCGCATTCACCACGTCGGGCGTCTCGCTTGCGCTTGTGACCTCTGGCAATGTCGCCCTCATCATGATCGGCGCGCTCATTTTGCTCGTCGCCGCCTGCGCGGCATTCGTGGCAGCCGGCCTGTTCCGCCTACCCCAAACCGAGCAGGAGCGCGAGCGCGAGCAACTGGCAGAAGAAGCACTCGCCGCCCCCACCATCGAGGAGCAGCGCCAGGCCTTCATCGCCAACCACGGTCTCACCCCGCGCGAAGTCGATGTGCTCATAGCCGTGACCCAGGATGAACGCCCGCTCAAGCAGGTCGCCGAGGAGCTCGGCATCTCGATGCGCATGGTACAGCGCCACCTGAGCTCTATCTACCAAAAGACCGATACGCAGACGCGCGCCGGTCTCGCCAAAGCCTTCCCCTCTGCCTAAAACAAAAACCACCACAAAGGTGCTGTCCCCTTTGTGGTGGTTTTGATCGACTAGCCTTCGAGTTGCGCTACTTTGTAGCGGTAGGCTGCGGCGATGACATCCTTGCAGCCTTCGCGGCCCAGCTTGGCACGGTTGACGACGATGTCTTTGCCGCTCGTCATCTTCCACTTTCCGGCGCTGTAACGCTTGTAGAACGCCTCACGCGCCTTCTGTTGCTGCTTGACCAGCTTGGCGCCCTTCTTTTTGTTAAGTCCGCGCTTCTTGCGCACAATCTCAACGCGGTCCTCAAAGGGAGCGGTCACCAACACGGCAATGTGGTTGGGATTGTTACGCAACAGGTAATCGGACAGGCGGCCTTCGATAATGCAGCTCTCGGTCTCGCCCAGATCCAAAATCACCTGGCTCATCTTTTGGAACAACTTGTCCGAGTACGAACGGGCATCGTAGCGGTCGGGCAGAAACGCCATGTTCTCCACGGCCAGGCGCTCGTCGTAGGCAGCCATCTTGTCGAGCGACTCGCCCGCGCGCAGCGACGCACGCACCAGCAGCTCGTTATCGTACAGCGGAATCCCCAACTCGTCGGCAAGCATGCGACCAATCTCGTGGCCCTCGGCGCCAAAGTCGCGCGCGATGGTAATGACCACAGGACTCTTCTTGTTCTCCAGATCGCTCATCGCGATTCCTTTCTAACAAATGAGAAATAGGCGATTCCTGATTCCCATTTTGTCACTTACGACCGTCCTGGTTTCCCAAGTGCGGCAGATTGCCCCGAAAGAGGAGCGCCGCGTACTAAATGTACGCAAGCGACGATTGAGGGGCAAGGTTCCGTGCTTGGGGAAGCAGGACTATGCGGCTACGATACGGCGCTGATACGCCCTCACCAGCAGCGAGATACCAAAGTTGAGCACAAAGTACATCGCAAACACCAGGCCGTAGAGCATAAGAACCTGCGACAGGTCGATCGCATGGGCCATCACGACGTTTGCCGTGTACATGAGCTCGGCCACGTTAATGCCCGAAAGATACGAGCTGTCCTTAATGACGGTCGTGCACTGGCTAAACAGCGCCGGAATGATCGTCTTAAACGTCTGCGGCAAAATGATGTAGCGCATGGTGGCAAAGAAGCCGAAGCCTTGGCTCTGCGCCGCCTCAAACTGGCCGCGCGGAATCGAGTTGAGGCCGCCACGCACAATCTCGGCCATAACAGCGCTGGTAAACAGCGTAAAGGCGATGGTCGAAATCACAATGTCCAAACCCTGCACCGTAAAGTAGATAAACAGGATCCACAGCAGGTTTGGCGTGCAACGGAACAGTTCGATATAGGCGCTCACCAAAATACGGAACGGGCGGGGCGCATAGCTCTTAACGAGCGCCAGCACCGTGCCAAAGATGAGCGAGAAAAAGATCGACAGCGCCGAGATCTCGATTGTCTTAACAAAGCCGCCCCAAATGTAGAGCAGGTTGGTCGCGTTGAAGATTTCCATGCGCTAGGCCTCCTCTACGTTGTCGGGCCCCAGCTCGGCCAGGCTCACGCCGCGCGGACGCTCCTTGGAGCGGCGCTCGAGCCACTGCACCAGCATGGCGAGCGGAAAGCAGATGATGAAGTACATAAGGCAGCAGACGATGTATCCCTGCAGGTAACCGTACAGACTCACAAAGTTGTCGGAACGGTACATAAGGTCGCCGCCGGCCACAAGCGCCAGCACCGACGTGTTCTTGACCAGGTTGAGTGCCTGGTTACACAGCGGCGGCAGAATGATCTTGAATGTCTGGGGCAGCACGATGTACCAGTACGCCTGCGCACGGGTGAAGCCCTGGCTCTGGGCCGCCTCCATCTGACCGCGCGGAACCGCCTCGATACCAGTGCGGATGACCTCCGAAATGTAGGCCGCGTGATACAGGCCCACACCCAAGAAGCCCAGCACGAACGGCGCGATGCGCACCGGCTGATCGGCACCGGTTATGGCCTGCAAAAACTGCGGACCGGCCATGTACATAAAGAGCACCTGCACGGGCAACGGGGTGTTCTGGTAAAACTCCACGTACACGCGGCTTATGGCGCGCAGCACGCGCGAGCGAGTGGTAGAGAACACGCCCAGCAGCGTGCCCAGCACCAGCGACAGCAGTAGACCGGCAACGACCACTTGCAGCGTCACGCCAAAGCCCTCCCAGAAGGGTCCCATATTTTGAAATGTCGTCGACCAACGGTCGGCGTCAAATAATCCTTCGAGCATTTGATTCCTTCCTTGGACGATGCGCCTATACAAGACCCCAGGTCTTGACCTCTTGGTCGAGCCAGCCATCGGCCAGGCGATCGCAAACCACCTGATCGACCACGGCCGAAAGGTCGCAGCCCTTCTTGGTTGCCACGCCGTAGCCCTGCTCGCCAAACTTGACCTCGGGCTGCAGCAGCTCAACGGTCTCGTTCATGTAACCGGCCAGCGTGGAGCGGTCCATGGCAAAGACGTCGATATTGCCGGCATCGAGCGAACTCTTGATGATGGGGTAGCCGCTAAAGGCCCTAAACTCGGGCTTGCAGCTAAAGCCGTTGTCCTTGATCATCTGCTCGATGAGGCCCTGTGTGGTGGCACCCTGGCTCACACCAATGACCTTGCCATCCAGATCTTCAATCGAGGTAAAGCCCGAACGCTTCTTAACCATGAGTCCCACGTAGTCGGTGCGGTACGGCGTCGAGAAATCCCAGCTCTTCTTGCGCTCGTCGGTGATGGTGTAGGTCGCCGCGACCACGTCAAGCTGGCCGTTATCGATCAGCGGGCCGCGCGTCTTGGGCGTTACGTCGGTAAACTCGACAAGCTCCTGGGCGCGGGCCTCCTTGTAGCTCACGTCAAAGACAGCAGCGGCGATCTGATAGCACAAATCGACTTCCATGCCCTCAAAGCGGCCCTTGGCGGTGTCGTAATAGCCATAGCCGGGAACATCCTTCTTAACGCCGGCATTCAGATGGCCGCGCGACTTAATGGCCGCAAGCTTGGACCCCTTGTCGGAGCCCTCGCCGCTGGTGGAGTTGCCGCAACCGGTAAGCGCGGCCCCCGTCAGCGTAAGCATACCGGCGCCCGCCAGCTGCAAAAAGTGACGGCGCGACACGGCCGCCCTCGTCATATCCGTCATGTCCATCACCGCGCCTAGTGCAGAATCTTGGACAGGAACTCGCGGCAACGCGGGTTCTCGGGGTTATCGAAGAAATGCTCGGGCGTGCCCTCCTCCAGGATGCGGCCGTCCTCCATAAAGATGACGCGGTCGGCCACCTGGCGCGCAAAGCCCATCTCGTGCGTCACGCAGATCATGGTGATGTCCTCCTGCGCGAGCTCAATCATAACGTCCAGGACTTCCTGGACCATCTCGGGGTCGAGTGCCGAGGTCGGCTCGTCAAACAGGATGATAGGCTGCTTGGTGCACAGGGCACGGGCGATGGCGATGCGCTGCTGCTGACCACCCGAGAGATTCTGCGGATACTCGCCGGCCTTATGTGCCATGCCGACGCGCTTGAGCGCAGCGATGGCGATCTCGGTCGCCTCCTCCTTGCTCTTCTTTTGCAGTTTGATGGGCGCGAGCGTCAGGTTGCCCAGCACCGTCATGTTGGGATACAGGTTGAACTGCTGAAACACCATGGAACTATACTTGCGAGCCATCTCCAGGTGATTCTTTTTGGTGAGCGGCGTACCGTCGATGACAACCTCGCCCGACGTGGGCTCCTCCAGATAATCGACGCAACGGATGAGCGTCGATTTACCCGAGCCGGAAGGCCCGATCATTACGAGCTTCTCGCCGCGTTTGACGGTGAGGTTGATATCTTTGAGCACATGTAGGTCGCCAAAGTACTTGTTGAGATGCTTGATCTCGATCATGTCTGCCATGAATGTCCCTTCCCTGCGTTTACACGAGTTGAACTATTGTACGGAAAGAATCACGTTTCCGCAGCCCACACTACATTCCCGTAAAGAACCCGCAACCTTCCACCCACTCATTTAAGTCTGTCCCCAATGAGCACCCAACCCCCCCTTGTTGAGCACAAGTCAGCGAAAACCCGTACACGCGAGCAAGGTGACGTGAAATGAAGGGGCGCGACCGCAATGGCCACGCCCCCTCAACATCAACTATATGCCGCTCGGCCCCTACGCGAGCTTTGCGCCGACGATCTTTGCCGCGGCAGGCTTATCAAAGTTACCGCCGGTGGCCTTGCCGAGTGCTCCCATGACCTGGCCCATCTGCTTCTTGGACGTGGCGCCCAGCTCGGCGATGACCTGCTCGATCAGAGCCTCGAGCTCCTTGCCCGAAACCTGTGCGGGCAGCAGGCTCTCCAGAATCTTGACCTGCTCGGTCAGGTTGTCGGTACGGTCTTGGTCGGTACCGGCCTTAATGGACATCTCCAGCGTCTCGCTCGTCTGCTTAATCAGACGCTTGATCATGCTGTTGACGTCTTCCTCGGTCACGTCGCGGCGCTCGTTAACCTCGATATTCTTCACCTCGGCCTTGACCTGGCGGATGATGGACAGGCGAACCTTATCCTTGGCCTTCATGGCGGCGATCATTTCCTGCTGCAGCTCTTCGTTGGTCATCTGCAAATCCTCCTCAATAGCGTGGGCGGCGCTCGCATGAGCACCGCCCCATGATTACTCAGTCGTCGACGAATCGTCGGTCGAACTCTTGGTGACGCCCTTCAGACTCACGTTATAGGGCACGTCCTTGGGCATGGGGTTGACGGTGATGTCGGCGTCCTTCTTGTACTGTTCCAGCCACTCGCTGTATGCAGTACTGGCCGCCTGCGTCTTCACCACGTTGGAAACATACTTCTTGATGTCCTTGGGTACCTGCTTGATGTCATCGACCTGGCTATCGACATGGAAGTAGTCGGTGCACTTGATGACATGGTAACCGTACGTCGACTCAACCACGTCGCTCACATCGCCCTTGCTGAGGCCCTCGAGCGCCGTCTGATAGCTGTCGACGAAGGTAGTGAGCTTATCCCAACCCACATCGCCCTTCTTCTCCTTGGAGCCAGTGTCGTCGGAATACTGCTCCACGGCGTCCTCAAAGCTCAGCTCGCCGGAGTTGATCTTGTCCAGGCACTCCTGTGCCTTGGCCTTGGCGGCGGCCTTGTCCTCGTCAGATGCGTCGGAATCGACCTTGATCAGGATGTTCGACGAGCGGCGGGCATCGTTGTAGTTAGACAGGTTCTCGTTGATGTAATTAACGATCTCGCTGTCCTTGGGCTTGCTGGTGGGCGCCACGGCATCCTTAAGCTTTTGCTGTGCCAGGCTCTCCTTGAGCGAGTCCTTGTAGGTGTCCTCGGTATAGCCGTAGGTCTTAAGGGTCTTCTTAAAGGTCTTGGCACCGCCCGCGCTCTTGCACGCGTCCTTCCATGCCTTCTCGACCTCCTCGTCCGACACCGTCACGCCGTTTTCCTTCTGCGCCTGCTGAAGCAGAATCTGCTGCGTATAGGAATCGATGAGCTGCTTGCGGTACTTTTTGGGCGTGAGGTCGTTGTCGACCAGATACTGCGCCCAGTCCTTGTCCTTGGTGTAGCCATAGGACGTGCGCATGCTCATGATCTGCTTGGTCACGGTGTCCTCGGTGAGGTTGGTGCCGTTGATGGTAGCGGCGACACCACCGGTGAGCTTATAGCCCGAGTTGGTGCTTTCGGTCTGCGACATCAGGCCGGAGCACGCCATGGCCGAGACGGAAAGCAGCATCGCCAGCACGCCGATGACCACCAGGACGATCTTGACGGTCTTAGACACGTACGTCTTGCGCTGCTTCTTGCGAGAGCTGGAGGCAGCGCGGGCCTGCTGCTCGGGCGTCGGCGCGGCCTCGGAGTTCTTTTTCTTGTTTGCCATAGTTGGCCTTTCGCATCACGAATCGAACAAACGCCATTGTGTCACAACGCGGCCCCCGCGACACACCTGGTGTATGGGGGACAGGTTAATCTGCACCATTTTGGTGCAAAGGGAGGCTGTTCTGGCTGTTGGCAGTTACGGACATTCCCCAAGCGCCGGCAGAAAAGGAATGTCCCCAAATGCCGGCTTAGCTCCACCTTAAAAGTGACGGCGGATGGCGTCGACCATGCCTTGGCATGTGGTCTGGCCGAGCACATCGGCTGCGGCGTCGGCATCCATAAAGATATTCATGAGCGATTGCAGGGCCTCGACCTGGCCGCCCGGCTCGGCAATGCCCAGATTGATAATGATCTGCGCGGGCACGGGGGCGCCCATGCCCGCCATAGCATTGAACGTGACGGGCGCGGCGGGCTTTATCACCGCGATATAGGGCTTAGCCACAAACCCCGGATCGGTGTGCGGGATGGCGATGTTTGCCGCCGGCATGGCGAGACCCGTGGGATAGGCGTTCTCGCGCGTGCGGACGGCGTCAAGCCAACCAGACGCAATGTAGCCACGCGGTGCAAGCTCGCCCTCGAGCCGCGCAAACACCTCATCCGGCGTCGCGCACTCCCAATCAAAAAACACCAGCTCAGGCGAGAATAGCATCTCGGCGTTATCCGCCATACCGTCCTCCAAAGTTGCATGAGGTTCACAATGTCCCATATGATAGCGAAACGAGACAGGCAAGGTTAGTCGAGGATCTCAATCATATCGAGTGCGCGGGCAGGCGTCAGGCAAACTTCGGGCATCGCCTCCAGCATACGGCGGTCACTCGTGACCACGTAGTCAACATCTGCCGTCTCGCCCGAAGCGATGATGAGGTTGTCTTCAAGATCCGACATGTGTTTGCCAAGCATGCGCGCCATCTCGCACTCTGCCAACGAAAGCGGAGAGGCAGTTGCCACCTGCATCATGTGCTCAATGCAGGCCCATGACGCCGAGGCAAACGACACGTTAATCCCATTCACATTCCGCCTGGCTAGTCGCCGAGGCAAAATATAGAACACGTCCTTTGCCGTCGTTGGCGCATACAGAAGGTCGATCTTTCCTGCCTCGGCCAGTTCAACCAATCTCTTCGCTTCGTCGAACGCCCCCTCTTGCAGGTAATAATCGAGCCAAACGTTCGTATCTACCAAGAGATGCTTTGCCTCAATCATCGGCAATTCGCCTCAATGTCAGCAATCATCGCTTCATACATATCATCCCGTACGGCATCCCAGTCTTCCGCAGATGATCCAGCTGGCGCAAAATCCGAAGCACGTAGCCCCAACGAAGAAAAAGCTAGGCCACACCCCTGCTCGGCCAGACTCTCCGCACGGGGCGCCTCGCGCTTATCCGCCACCATAAATCCCGGCAACGTTTGATGCTCGACGAGATAAGCCCAAAGCGCACGAATGGCATCGCTCGGCCCCAATCCATTGCGAGTTAGGACTGCATCGCCACCAGCTTTGAGCATAGGGTCGATTCGCGTGTTGAGCTGCACCGTTGCTGTACCCATAGCGGCTCCTCTCTACTTGCTAGCAGTATAGCAGACATAAAAGGCCACGCAAAAGGGCCCGGCCACACGCGGACGAGGCCCTATCGGATTTCTTGGGATGGAAATGACACACGTCACGTTATCCAGAGTCCAAAATCAAAGGGGTAATAAAAGCTGATTGGGGCACATGTGATTCCATATGCCCCAATCAGCTTTTTGATAGTTTACGTTGTAAGGAAAACCGAGCGAATCCTTTTACGCACGATGGCGGGGCGCATCAATTGCGACCTTGCCGCTCTCCAGCACGTGGACGCGACCGTCAGCGAGCATCTGAACTACCTCGGGATACAGCACGTGCTCAATCGCGTGGATATGCTCCTCGAGCGTGTCGACGTCCCAGCCCTCCTCGACGGCCAGCGCTCGCTGGGCGATGATGGGGCCATTGTCGTAGATCTCGTTGGCAAAATGCACGGTCACACCGGTCACCTTGACGCCGCGCGCAAAAGCATCGTCGATCGCATGCGCGCCGGTAAAGCTCGGCAGCAGCGCCGGATGCAAGTTGACCACGCGGTTGGGAAACGCCGCCAGCAGCGGCGTATGCACCATGCGCATGTAGCCGGCCATGACCACATACTCGCAGCCGCGCTCGAGCAGCTCGTGCGCGATGATCTCGTCGGCGGCGATGGGATCAGCATAGACATCCTTGGACAGCGTAAGCGTCTGGATGCCCGCGCGCTCTGCACGCTGCAAACCCTTGGCCGAAGGACGGCTCGACACCACAAGCTCAATCGAAGCATTGAGCTTGCCAGCGGCAATCAGGTCGATCAGTGCCTGCAGGTTGGTACCCGAACCGCTGATGAGCACACCGATCTTGAGCGGCTCAGCCGTATCGGTACCGGTCGGACGAGTATAGGGCATAAAGTCCAGGCCCTCGGCGGCAGCCATCTGCTCGTTAGCGCTCATCGGAGTACACGACCTTACCGGAACCCTCGACGCACTCGCCCACGCGGAACGGCTTCTCGCCCAGCGCGACCAGGGCCTCGGTAACCGCAGCCTCGTCCTCGGGGGCGACGATCAGGCACAGGCCGACTCCCATGTTGAAGGTCTTGCATGCCTCGTTGGGCGCGAGCTCGGCCTGGCGCGACACGTAGGTGATGACGGGAGGAACGTCCCAACCCATCTCGGCGCCGTTGCGGGTGACCACGGCGTCGACGTCGTCGGCAAGCGCGCGGTTGAGGTTCTCGGTGATGCCGCCGCCGGTGATGTGGGCAATGGCGTGCACCGGAGCGCCACCGCGCAGCAGCTCAAGAATCGGCTTGACGTAGATGCGCGTGGGAGCCAGCAGGGCGTCGGCCAGCGATGCGCCGCCGAGCTCCTCGAGCGGGCGGTTCAGCTCCTCGGCCTTAGCGGCGGCCTCGGGCGTGCCCGGCTTGATGCCGTCAACGCCGATGACCTTGCGCACGAGCGAGTAGCCGTTGGAGTGCACGCCGGTGGAGGGCAGGCCCAGGATGACGTCGCCGGGGCGGACGTTCGCGGGGTCGAGCATCTTGGGACGGTCGACGACACCCACGGTAAAGCCGGCGAGGTCGTAGTCGGCAGGAGCCATGACACCGGGGTGCTCGGCCATCTCGCCGCCCACGAGCGCGCAGCCCGCGAGCTTGCAGCCATCGGCCACGCCCTTGATGATCTTTGCCATATGCTCGGCCTCAATGTGGCCGATGGCGACGTAGTCCAGGAAGAACAGCGGCTCGGCGCCCGAAGCCAAGATGTCATTGACGCACATGGCGACCAGGTCCTGGCCCACCGTCTCGTGACGGTCCATAATCTGGGCGAGCACGAGCTTGGTGCCCACGCCGTCGGTACCGCTAATCAGAATCGGGTCTTCCATATCCTTAAGCGCGGCGGCCGAGAACAGGCCGCCAAAGCCACCGATACCGCCGATGACCTCGGGGCGGTTGGTGTCCTTAACCATTTGCTTAATAGCGTCGACGGCGCGGCCGCCCTCGGCGGTATCGACGCCGGCATCCTCATACGTCACATGTTTGCTGTCGCTCATCTGAGCCTTCCTCTCCCACTACCGTCCGCCGCGCGGGCGCCAAACGGTGCTCATAGTTGCGTTCATTTCGGCGCGCGCCATAACAACGCGCGCCGCTCAATCAACAAAACAGCAGGTAAAACCTACCAAAATAAACCTGTCCCTAAACGGCAGGTTTTAGGCCTCGCCGTGCTTCTCTTCCCAGCTGCGGTCATCGTATTTCTCGACCACGGCGTCGTCGTCAAAGTGCAGCGGCTTATCCAGGTTGCGGGGCTTAAAGCCCTCCATGAACTTGTCACGGCCAAAGCTCTCGGGAATCGCCACGGGATAACGGCCGGTAAAGCACGCATCGCAGTAGCCGCCCTTGGGCATGACCTTCAGCAGGCCCTCAACCGAAAGGAAGGCCAGCGAATCGGCGCCGATATACTCGCAGATCTCCTCGACCGTCTTGTTGGCGCTGATGAGCTGCGACTGCACGTCAGTATCGATGCCGTAGAAGCACGGCCAGATAACCTCGGGCGAGTTGATGCGGATGTGAATCTCCTTGGCGCCGGCGTTGCGCAGCATCTTGACGAGCTGCACCATGGTGGTGCCGCGCACGATGGAGTCGTCGATGACGACCAGGCGCTTGCCCTCGATGTTGTCGCGCAGCGGGTTGAGCTTCATGCGCACGCCCATGGCGCGCAGTTCCTGCGTGGGCTCGATAAACGTACGGCCCACATAGCGATTCTTGATGAGGCCCTCGCCAAAGGGAATACCGCTCTCGTGCGAATAGCCCTCCGCGGGCGGCAGGCCGGAGTCGGGCACGCCGATGACCAGGTCGGCCTCGACGGGCTCTTCGTGTGCCAGCTGACGACCCATGTCGTAACGGCAGGCGTAGACGCTCTTGCCGTTCATGATGGAGTCGGGACGGGCAAAATAGACCTGCTCAAAGATGCAGTTGGCGGGCTCTTCGGCTGCAGGTACGCCCTGCTCGGACACCAGGCCCTCGGCGCTGATACGCAAGATCTCGCCGGGACGGACGTCGCGGACGTACTCGGCGCCCACGATATCGAGTGCGCAGGTCTCGGAGGCAACAACCCAGCCGCCAGCGTGCGTGACATGGACGGCGGAGTCGACCGTCGAGGCATCGTCTTGCGAGGGCAGCTGCGAAACAGAAGCGGCGTCGGCCTGGTCCAGGCCCTCGTCCACGAGCTTGCCCAGCACCATCGGACGGATGCCATGCGGATCGCGGAAGGCGTAGAGTGCCTGCTCGTTGATGAGCGTCATGGCGTAGCCGCCGCGCACGAGCTCCATGGTCTTGCGAATGCCCTCGCGCAGGTGGCCCGTACGCTGGGTAAAGTAGCCGATAAGCTTGGTCGCGACCTCGGAATCCGAATTGGAGAGGAACGGCACGCCCAGCTCGATCAGCTGGCGGCGCAGCTCGTCGGTGTTGACCAGAGTGCCGTTGTGAGCAAGCGCGATGATGACGCTATTGATGGTAGAAAGATGCGGCTGCGAGGCTTCCCAGCTCTTGGCGCCGGCGGTGCCATAGCGCACGTGGCCCACGGCCAGCTGGCCGGAGAGCGTCGACAGGTCGGCGTTGGAGAACACGCGATCGAGCAGTCCCAGGTCTTTACGAACCATAACCGTGCCGCCATCGCCCACGGCGATTCCCGCCGATTCCTGGCCGCGATGCTGCAGCGCGCGCAGACCAAAGTACGTCAGTCGAGCCACATCGCGATCGGGTGCCCACACACCAAAGATGCCACATTCCTCATGCAGCTGGTCGGAGTCCGGATCGTACGTCGACATGGTCGTCACCTGTCCCGCGGCACGCTCGGCCGCGCGGATGGTTTCTTGAGACATGGCATCCCCTCAGAGCCTCGTTATTTGGCGTTACCCGCCCTATTATACGCACGGCAAGACAAGCACTCCCGTGCATGAGCAGCGCTTTTTAAAAGCCCACCGAGCTTATAATCCGTTTTGCGGCCAAACATTTTATTGGGAAACCCGCTCTCGGGGCCAACGATCCCGTATGCTTCCGTCGCGACGCGTCTCGCTCACCGTTAGGGCTTACATTGCTGCAATTGGGACGTTCGTCCTGTCTTTTAGCAGGTCGGCGGCGTATCCTTGTAATCTACAACAAAACGAGAAAGGTTGTGTATGGATCGAAACGAACTCGACCCCAGCGTCCCCAGCGCCACGGAGGTCAAGAAGATCCCCCTCATCATTAAGGTGTACGCCGTCCTGTGCATCCTGTCCGGTGTTGGTACGCTCCCGTCGGTCGGCGCCTTTATGTGGCAGGTCATCACCGCACTCATCAACGGCAACGCCGCCGCCAAGCTCGGCGACAACACGCTCATCGCGGTCGGCCTTATCGTCGCCGGCATCATGCTCTCGGCGGCGAGCGCGGTCATCTTAATCATCTTCGGCCTGGACCTCATCAAGAACCAGCGCCGCAACGCCGCGCGCCTGTCCTACATCCTTATCGCATTCACCGTCGTCGAGCTTTTGGTCGACGTAATGCTCCAGGGTATCGGGCCGTTCTTGCTGCGCCCCGCCATCCAGCTCGGCATCCTCATCGCGCTTTCGGCCACCGTTGACCCCACGCTTCGTCAGGAGCGCGAACTGCAGCGTCGCCTACAGGAGATGCTCGACCGCGACGCCGCCGCCGAAGGCATGCTCGGCCGCGATGAGACCGGCGAAGGCTACATCAAACTCAACTACTTCAACCTGTTCTGGGTATTCTTTGTCTGCTGCGTGCTGGGCCTCATCCTGGAGGACATTTGGCATATGACGGTCGATGACCCGGGCGTCTACCAGAACCGCGCCGGCATGCTGTTTGGCCCCTTCAGCCCCATCTACGGATTTGGCGCCGTACTCATGACCATGGTGCTCAACCGCTTCTACAAAAAGAACCCCATCATTATCTTTTTGGTGAGTGCCCTACTTGGCGCAAGCTTTGAGGTGTTCGTGGGCTGGTTTATGCAGACCTCGTTCGGTGTGGTCTCGTGGAGCTACTCGCATATGAAGCTCTTTGGCATGCCCGATCCGCTCGCCGTGCTTACGGGCGGACGCACCTGCACGGGCTTCGCCTGCCTGTGGGGCCTGGGCGGACTCATCTGGATCAAGCTGCTGCTGCCCAGATTGCTCAAGCTCATCAACATGATTCCCTGGAAGAGCCGCTACTCGGCCACCGTCATCTTTACCATCATCATGCTGGTCGACGGCGTCATGACGCTGCAATCGCTCGACTACTGGTACCAGCGCGTCAACGGCACGGTCAACGATATTCCCGTTGCGCAGTTCTACGGCAAGTACTTCGATAATGAGTATATGGAAAATCGCTTCCAGAGCATGACCATGAGCCCCAAGGACGCCACGCGCGTATAGCGCGGGCGCTGGCGCAAACCAGTCCCAACGGACAAGTAAGCCCGCTGGCAGTTCAATCCAAACTGCCAGCGGGCTTTTGCTATAGATGAGCTCGAATTGATCGCAAAGCCCTATGCCTCACGCTCGACCTCGTTCACACATTCATTCTTGATGGTGCCGACAAGCGTCTGCAGAGCATCGACCACGTGCGGACGAATGTCTCCGCCAATGAGCACGAGCATGATGTCATCGCCCACGGAGAGCTCGCCGCTTGCCAGCCACACGCGCACATAGCCGATACCCGGCATCGCGCGCGTGGCTTCGATAGCAGACCGCACCTTTTCGGCATCGTAGTCAAAGACCATGCCGCCCACCTTGTGGCCCGGGGCCACGCCATCGGTCTCGACTCCGCGTACCTCGGCCTTGGGCGTCGCGCGCACCACACCGTTATGCGTCAGATACATGCCGCACGCAGGTGCCGACGAATCGGCCTTGGCCTCGCGCAGCCAAGCATCAATCGAAGGCATCGTTTTACCATTCTCGAACATCATTTCTCCTTTTTTTCTCTTATGCCGTCGGGCGACGACTCGCCCTTCAGCACCTCCGCTGCCCGCAATGCAACCATTAGTTCTCAACGGGGGTAAGAATCATCACGGCACGCTTGTTCCTTAGCGCCGAAGGCGAACACGTGATAAGCGTGAGCACCTTATCAGCCTTGGCAGCACGGCTCTCAGCGTCGCTCGCCACGGCGGAAGCACCGTCAATCATCTCGGAAAGATAGGCCTTCAGGCCGTCTCCGCCCTCAAAGTTGGGAGTACGCGCTTTTCGGTACGAGTCCTCGACCACCTTGGTCAGCAACGGCTTAAATTTATAGGCGCCGGCGCGCGTGACGTAAAAGGCATATTCGATACCGTCGAAAACCGACTGGTCGGCGCTGTCGGCAATGAAATGGAACATCGAGTTATCCCTCATGTGATGGCCGTAGAGTGTAGTCTGCTGGTCCACCATACCGGGAGCCGTGTCATCGCAGTCAAGGAAAATAGAGCCCACGGGATTTGCCGTGCCGTCAAAGAGCGTGCTCAGGTACTTGGTGTTGTTATCCGTCTGCACCACCGGATAGTTGATGGCGGTACCGGGAACATATATCCAACCGACGACATCGGGGTTGGTTTGGGCAAGCGTGGCAAAATCAACAATGGGTGCACCGCTCGCGTCGCTATCGCTCACAGACTTTTTCTCAACCTTTTGATACGAATCGCTTGCTTCCTTGTAACCCAACTGCGCCTTGATATAGATGCCGGCGGCGGCAGCGATCAGGCACACACCGATCACAATAAGAAGTCTCGCGAAAATCGAACGGCCTTTTTTGCGCTTAGGAGCAGGACTTTCCACCGAGCCACCGAGCCCGGGCGAAGGAGAGCGATGAGCTTGCGATTGCTCCCCGCAACTGGACGGGCGGCAGGTCGGCAAAGCGCCCTGAACGTGCTGGTTCGATGGTGCCACCGGCCGCGGAGCCCGAACGTGCCCCGCGACATGGGCGGGCTGCGTAGAGGACGTCCGCCCCGGCTGCACCGAGCGCGGCGCGCTTGGATTCGCAGGATCGGGAATCTGGGACAGTTTAAAACGTTTTCCCTGATAATTGGACATATTTCTCCTCTATTGCAGATAAGGTGGCAAGCCGCTTAGGCGTCGGCCATCTCCTGCTTCATCTTCTCGATAACCTTGCGGTACTCGGGGTCGCAGGCGCCAAGAATCTGCGTGGCGTAGATGGCGGCGTTCTTGGCGCCGTTGATGGCAACGCAGGCCACGGGCACGCCCGAAGGCATCTGCACCATCGACAGTAGCGAATCCATACCGCCCAGGTCACTCGTCTTCATGGGCACGCCGATAACCGGCAGCGGCGTAAAGGCAGCCACGACACCACCCAAATGAGCGGCCTTGCCGGCGGCGGCGATAATCACTTTAATGCCGCGATCGGCAGCAGTCGAGGCCCACTCGTGGACCTTTGCCGGCGTGCGGTGCGCGCTCGCAATGACGAGCTCATAGGGCACACCGAGCGCCTCGAGCTCGGCGGTGCAGCCTTCCATAACGCCCAGATCGGACTTGGAACCCATGATGATCCCGACGACCGGTTTTTGATCTGCCATAAACAAAGACCTCCTGTTGAGAGCGGCGACGCGGCGGATCCGCGACCCTTAACTACTGAGAGTAGTATAGCTGCTCCCGTCCCTGCGGTCTCTGTGGCGCTTCGCGGGCGGGCCAGGCTTTATCTTCACTCCTGTTGCTTCGCAAAGTCGTTCAGATAG
>OLFU01001877.1_pt1 | contig 18653 bp, 17 predicted proteins | sample 1605161 | NCBI WGS metagenome assembly OLFU01 (sample SAMEA3888914, study PRJEB22519) | human gut metagenome | biome: human gut; feature: human-associated habitat; material: faeces | place: Denmark | collected 2011
CTGTTTTTTTCTTCCGCACCTTTCATTTCTCTGCACCACCCATGTCGGGCACAGGGCAGCGATCGAGGCGCGTGCTATTTTTACACCGTTAGAAATTATATCATAAGAGAAATGCCTTGACAATCGTTTCCCCGCATTTTTTTTGCGCACTGCTCACAGGCATCATGCACGGCAAAGCTGTCTTCCTTATTATAAGCAAAATTATACGCAAAGAGATTGTGTCAAGGAATCGGATTCGATTTACAATAATACAGAACGCTGCTCCGCATTGTCCACGCACGATGTATGTATACCGTATACTTATTCCATACCAGTGGACATCCCCTGCTCTTTTCTCTATAATAAAAAACTGTAATAAGGAATTGGCATTATCTATCATACAAATGCGAAAATATATCGCAGCCAATGACTGATCACGCATACGCAAAGTACGCAATACCCAAGGAGTGATTTTCATGAACTTATCGATCAAGATCTTCATCGCGCTCGTGCTGGCCGTCATCGTCGGCCTGATTGCGGGCGAACCGGCACTGCCGTTCATCAACTGGTGGATCGCCCCGATCGGCACGATCTTCATCAACCTCATCAAGATGATGATTGTCCCCGTCGTCCTCTGCTCGCTCGTCGTCGGCATGACGAGCCTCGGTGACACGACGAAGCTCGGCCGCATCGGCATCAAGACGATCCTGCTCTACCTCGTCACGACGGCTATCGCCATCGTCATCGGCTTCAGCGTCGCAGGCCTCGCGCATCCGGGCCTCGGCCTCCAGATGACATCGGACGCTGTCGTCAAGGTCAAGGAAGCGCCGTCGATCATGCAGGTCTTCGTCGCGATGGTCCCGGCTAACCCGGTCGCTTCGATGGCCAAGGCGGATATCCTGCCGGTCATCGTCTTCGCGCTCTTCATCGGCGTCGGCATCCTCAAGGTCGGCGGCGAGCGCGCAGACATCCTGATCAAGTTCTTCGACGCCTGCGCGGAGGTCTCCTACAAGATCATCGGTATCGTCATGAGCTTCGCTCCTATCGGTGTCTTCGCCCTGCTGCTGCCGGTCGTCGCCAAGAACGGCCCATCCGTCCTGCTGCCGCTGATCTCCGTCATCGCCTGCGTCGCCGTCGGCTGCCTCATCCATGCGGTTGCCGTCTACTCGACGCTCGCCAAGGTCTGGGGCGGCCATACGCCGGCACAGTTCTTCCGCGGCATGAGTGAGGCGATGCTGATTGCATTCACGACGTGCTCGAGTGCAGCAGCACTTCCGGTCAACATGAAGAACAGCCAGGAGAAGCTCGGCGTCTCGCGCGATGTCTCCTCCTTCGTCCTGCCGCTCGGCGCGACGATCAACATGGATGGCACGGCACTCTACATGGGCGTCTGCTCCCTCTTCATCGCGAATGTCTTCGGCATCGACCTGTCGTACGGCCAGATGGCCATGATCGTCCTGACGGGCACGCTGGCCTCCATCGGCACGGCAGGCGTCCCGGGCGCCGGCCTCATCATGCTCGCGATGGTCCTGCAGAGCGTCAACCTCCCGATGGAAGGCCTCGCTCTCGTCGCCGGCATCGACCGTGTCCTCGACATGTTCCGCACCTGCCTGAACATCACCGGTGACGGCGCCGTCGCCATCGTCATGGATCAGGAAGAAAAGCGATACGCCAAGAGAAACGCGGCAGCATGATCTGCTCCTGAACATACACACATCTAGAAGAAAGCCTTCTGCAATGCAGAGGGCTTTTTTAATTACAGGGAACAGCTTCGATTTACATCTTGGTATACAAGCCGCCGCAGCGGGCAGCCAACGCTACGCAGAGCAGGCTGCGACAGATACGATGTGTGCCGCCGAAGAGCTCAGAGGGCCAACGCTACGCGACAGATTCCTGCTAAAGCTATTTTTGTCTCTTAATGCATCCCTCGAAAAGAGTAAAACGCGCTGCGCTTGAACGGCTACTCTTTTCGAGGGTCATGAGTGGTAGACAAAAATAGCTTCTTCACGCAGGAATCTGAACGCTCCACTCTTGTCCCTCTGCCCCCTTGGCGGGGAGCTCATCTCTTCTATACGAGAAGGAATGCATGGGTACGCAAACTTCGTCTGTGCCGGAAGTGAGCCGCAGCTGCTTGTCATAAGCGGAGCGTTAGCAGGACTGCGTGAAGAAAGGATTTTTTGCCGACCAAGCCCCTTAGAAAAGACAATCGTTCAAGCGAAGCGCGTTTTTGTCTTTTCTAAGGATTGATTCTGCGGCAAAAAATCCTTTTAGCAGTCCTGCGCAGCGCAGCGTTGACAAGCAGCTGCGGCGCCTCCCCATGCGAGATGGCAACAAAAAAGCCGCCTCTATCCAAGAAGCGGCTTTTGACGTATTCAATTCAATGAAGTGCGCGTGCGGCGCTGGTGGCGCGGCGGTGCTGGCGCAGGCGGTACCAGGCCATCGGGAAGACGAGCATGGGGACGCCGGCGTAGAGGGCCTCGCGCAGCTCTGGCTCGAAGACCATGACGACAAGGCAGAAGACCTGTGCCCAGATGCCGAACAGCGTGACATACGGGAAGAACGGCGTCTTGTAGCGCAGCGCCCCTTCCGTGCCCTCGGCGATCTTGCGCTTGCGGCTGCGGTACTCGCTCCAGCAGATCGAGATCCAGGCAATCGCGCCCGTGAAGCCCGATACGGCCAAGAGGTAGGTGTAGAGCGCTGAATCCGGGTCAAACGAGTAGAGCAGGATGACGGCCCAGCACGCGCAGATCGAGACGAGGATGGAGCGCGACGGCATGCCGTTCTTGTTGATGTGGCCGAGCGTGCTCGGGGCCATGTCCATGCGCGCGAGCGCATGCAGGGCGCGAGCCGCACCGTAGAGGCCCGAGTTCGAGCACGAGATGGCCGCCGTCAGGATGACGAAGGCGAAGAACGCGCCGAAGCCCGAAAGGCCGTACTGCGTGACAGCTGCCGCAAAGACACTCTCATCGAGGCCCGCCTTGTCCCAAGGCAGGATGGAGATCAGGAGCGAGATCGGGATGATGTAGAGCGCGATGATGCGCCATGTCACGTTGCGCACCGCAATCGGGATGCTCTTCTCCGGCTTCTCGCACTCGCCGGCGGCAAGGCCGATGATCTCCGTGCCCTGGAAGTTGACGAGGATGATGACCATCGTCAGCACGATCGACCAGTAGCCGTTCGGCGCGAAGCCGCCGCTGCCGAGAAGGACCTTTGTGCCGATATAGCCCTGATCGCCGATGAGGCCGAGGCAGATGAGGCCGGCCACGATACTGAAGGCTGCAAGAGCGATGATCTTGATCAGAGACAGCCAGAACTCACTCTCGCCGAACTTATCGACATGGAACAGATTGAGAATCGTCACCAGGAGTCCGAAGAACACAGCCCACCAGAGCTGGCTGACTTCTGGTATAAAGTTATTCATGATGATGCCAGCGGCAATCATCTCGGATGGAACGTACGCAACCCAGGTCGTCCAGTAGGCCCAGCCCACACCGCAGGCCCAGGTCGGAGAGATGTGCTCCCTTGCATACGTGACAAAAGAACCCGATACAGGTTTTTCCACCGCCAGCTCCGCGAGGCAGAGCATGACGCAAAGCACGATGACCCCGCCCAAGAGATAGGCGAGGATCGCGGCCGGGCCCGCTTTTTCGAGAACATACCCGGTGCCGAGGAAGTAACCACTGCCGATGACCCCGCCCAGCGAGATCAGTTGCAGATGGCGATTCTTTAACCCTCTGTTCATTTTCGACTCGTTCATTACCTTAATAACACAACCTTCCCAGTGCCGCTTCGATCTGTGATTTGTATAGCATTGCCATCCGCGACACTTCCATTATTTCAACCTAAAGGATACTACAAAATGATAGCAATTACCATAGCTCTGCAGATAAAATTTTCAGATGAGACATACGCGCGGGAAATAGGGTATAATTATTTAAGAAAGAAATACATCCAGGAGGCAATCATGAACGGCTACCGAACTATACGCGAGACGGATGACTCCGTCGAAACGCTCTACGAGATACAGAAATCGAGATTCATCACGCACATCCGCCACGTCGAGACGGAGGAAGAAGCGCGCGCCTTCATCCAGGCCATGAAGAAGCAGTACTTCGACGCACGCCACAACTGCTCTGCCTACGTGCTCGGCGAGCGCGCCGACAAGCAGAAGTCAAACGACGACGGCGAGCCGGGCGGCACGGCGGGCAACCCCATCCTCGAGGCCATCAAGAAGAACGCATTGACGGACGTTGTCATCGTCGTCACGCGCTACTTCGGCGGCATCAAGCTCGGCGCGGGCGGACTCATCCGCGCCTACGGCCATGCCGCCGTGCTCGGCATCGAAGCGGCCACGCGCATCGAGATGACGCCCTTTACCGAGCTCCATGTGACAATCGGCTACGACCTCCTGGCGACAGTCGAGCACTGGATCCGGCAGCAGGAGATCCGCACAGAGGAGGCCGACTACGCCGAAGATGTCACGCTCCACCTCCTGCTGCCGCCCGCAGAAGTCGAATCGCGGCTGATGGAACTGCGCGACCTCACGAGCGCCAACTTCCAGTCGGAAGAGGGTGCGACGCGGCGCATCGCCCTGCCGTGCTGATGTCATTGACAAGAACAGCTGCTTTCCCTTATAATAGCAGCTATACCTACTAGAACGATATGTCTTCCAAAGATTTGCTTAACAGGAGGAATCTCATGAACGATTACACCCTTGAAGTGCACGGCTGCCACAAATACGATGCGACCGGCGCCATCAGCGAACCGATCTACCTCTCGGCGACATACCGCCACCCGGGCTACAAGCAGAGCACGGGCTTTGACTACGGCCGCGTCGCCAACCCGACGCGCAAGGAGCTCGAGGACGTCCTCGCCAAGCTCGAGCGCGGCCAGCGCGCCTGGGCCGTCTCGTCGGGCATGGCCGCCATCAACATGGTGCTCCATCTGCTGAATCCCGGCGACCACATCCTGCTCTCCGAGGACCTCTACGGCGGCACCGTCCGACTCGTCAACGACATCTACAAGAAGTACGGACTGACCTTCGACTACGTCAACACGGCCGACCTCGAGGCGACGGCGACAAAAATCCGCCAGGAGACGAAGATGATCTTCATCGAGACGCCGTCAAACCCGATGATGCTCGTCAGCGATATCCGCGCCCTCGCTGCGCTCGCCCACGAGAACGGCGCCCTGCTCACCGTTGACAACACCTTCCTCTCGCCGCATTTCCAGAAGCCGCTGACGCTCGACGCCGACATCGTCGTCCACAGTGCGACGAAGTACATCTGCGGCCACAACGACATCATCGCGGGCGTCATCGCGATTGCCGACGCTGATGCCGGCTACGGCAAAGATCTCGAGCTCTACATCAAGTCGGAAGGGCCGAACCTGACGCCGATCGACTCGTGGCTGCTGCTGCGCAGCATCAAGACGCTCGGCCTTCGCGTCGAGCGCCAGGAAAAAAATGCCATGAAGATTGCCGACTGGCTCAAGCGTCAGCCGACTGTCACCGATGTCTACTACGTCGGACTGCCCGACCATCCGGGCCACGCGCTCCACAAGAGCCAGGCCACGGGCTTTGGCAGCATGATCTCCTTCAAGGTCAAGTCGCCAGAACTCGCCATCAAAGTGCTCGGCCGCCTCAAGCTCATTGCCTTCGCCGAGAGCCTCGGCGGCGTCGAAAGCCTGCTGACGTACCCGATCGCCCAGACGCATGCCGAGATGCCGAAGGAGCTGCTCGCGCGCACGGGCCTCGACGACCGCCTGCTGCGCTTCTCTGTCGGCATTGAGGATCCCGAGGACCTCATTGCTGACCTCGACCAGGCCTTGAACAGCTGATCCCTCCGGCTCCCTGCTAGCCCTTCCCACAGAAAGCGAGTGATTTTTATGCCAATTGATTTTGATACAGTCATCGACCGCCGCGGCACCTCGTGCCTCAAATACGACTTTGCCGTCGAGCGCGGCTATCCGCAGGGCATCCTGCCGTTCTGGGTCGCCGACATGGACTTTTCCACGCCGCAGCCCGTCATCGCGGAGCTCACGCGCCGCGTCCAGCACGGCATCTTCGGCTACACCGACCCGAAAGAGTCGTACAAGCAGACCATCGTCGACTGGATGACGGAGCACCACGACTGGACGCCCTCGACGAAGGCCCTGACCATCACGCCGGGCGTCGTCTTCGCGCTGGCCACAGCCGTGCGCTGCTTCACGAAGCCCGGCGATGCCGTCCTGCTGCAGCAGCCCGTCTACTATCCGTTCAGCGAGGTCATCCGCCAGAACGGCCGCCAGCTCGTCAACAGCCCTCTTGTCCTCAAAGACGGCCACTACGAGATTGACTTTGCGGACTTTGAAGATAAGATTGTCAAAAATAATGTCAAGCTCTTCCTGCTCTGCAGCCCGCACAATCCGGCCGGCCGCGTCTGGACGCGCGAGGAGCTGCTGCGCATCGCCTCCATCTGCCTCAAGCACGATGTGCTGATCGTCTCCGACGAGATCCATGAGGAGTTCGTGCGCCCTGGCTTCCGCCACACAGTGCTCGCCTCGCTCTCGCCGGAGATTGCGGCGAAAACGATCACCTGCACCTCGCCGTCGAAGACCTTTAATCTCGCCGGCCTGCAGATCTCGAACATCTTCATCGAGAATGACGAGCTTCGCAAGCGCTTCCGCGCTGAGATCTCGGCGGCCGGCTACAGCCAGCCGAACGCGCTCGGCCTCTTCGCCGCCCAGGCAGCCTACGCAGAAGGCGGCTCGTGGCTCAAGGAGCTCTTGGCCTACATCGAAGGCAATTACAAGAAGACGAAGGCCTTCCTCGCCGAGAAGATGCCCAAGGTGACGCTTATCGAGCCTGAGGGCACGTACCTTCTCTGGCTCGACTTCTCGGCCTACGGCCTCTCCGACGAAGAGCTCGACGACATCATCATCAACGACGCGAACCTCTGGCTCGACTCCGGCCACATCTTCGGCAAGGCGGGCCGCGGCTTCCAGCGCCTCAACATCGCCTGCCCCTGGAGCACGCTCCAAAATGGCCTCGAGCATCTGGCCAAGGCCTTTGAGAACCGCTGACTCGCTTATCCAGAAAGGTCGCATCCACATGCTCTGTATCGGACTATCGCCCAGCATCGACAAGGATTGCCGGGCGCTCATCTTAGGCTCCATGCCCGGCGTCAAGTCGCTCGAGGAACAGCAGTACTACGCCCATCCGCAGAACCGCTTCTGGCCGATGATGGCCGACCTGCTCGGCGAAGCGCTGCCCTCCCGCTATGAGGAAAAGCTCGCTATGCTGCTAGACCACCACATTGCCCTCTGGGATTCTATCGGGCAGTGCGAGCGCGAGGGCAGCCTCGACTCCGCCATCCGCGAGGAGCGGGGCAATGACTTCACTGCGCTATTGCAGGCGTACCCGGCCATCCGGGCCATCTGCTTCAACGGCGGCAAGTCGGCCCAGGCCTTCCGGCGCCACAACAAGGCTCTGATGAGGCGCCCCGACATCGCCTTTTACGCCATGCCCTCGACGAGCCCGGCCAACGCCCGCTGGCGCCTGCCCATGCTCGAAGAGACGTGGCGAAAAGCTTTGACAGAGGCCGGAATCCTCTGCTATACTGAAAGCAAGAAATAGCGGCGAACCATTCGTCCGCTGCCGAATCACCCCCATGCCATAATCGACAGGAGGTCTATATGCCATCTTCCATCTGGCTGATCTTAGCCATCATCGTCACCGCGTTCTTCTTCTATCTCGAGACACGGGACGTCGAAGATTGACATGCAGAAAAGCGGCTGTACATCGCGTACAGCCGCTTTTTAGTATCTCGATATCTTGATCTTGATTACAGGAGCATGCCGATTGTATGGACGATAAAGGCGACAATCCAGGCGATGACGCACTGAAAGATGACGACCCAGATGGCCCACTTCGTGCCGAGCTCGCGCTTGACGGAGGTGATGGCAGCGACGCACGGCGTGTAGAGCAGGCAGAAGGCCAGAAGCGATGCAGCCGCAAGAGGCGTCAGCACCGTCGAGATGGAGCTCGTGCCGAACAGGACGCCGAGTGTCGAGACGACGCTCTCCTTGGCCATGAAACCCGAGATCAGCGCCGTCGAGATGCGCCAGTCGCCAAAGCCGAGCGGCGCGAAGACAGGCGCGATGACGCCCGCGATCGAGGCGAGCATGCTCTCGGAGGAATCCGCGACCATGTCGAGGCGGAAGTCGAACGTCTGCAGGAACCAGATGACGATCGTCGCGATGAAGATGACGGAGAAGGCGCGCTCGAGGAAGTCCTTCGACTTCTCCCAGAGTAGCTGCATGACGTTGCGGCGGCCCGGCATGCGGTAGTTCGGCAGCTCCATGACAAAAGGCACGGCCTCGCCCTTGAAGATGGTGTTCTTACCGAGGTAGGCCATGAGGATGCCGACGAGCATCGCGCCGAAGTAGAGGACGATCATCGGCAGGGCGCCGTAGTCGCCGAAGAATGCCGCGATGAAGAAGCCGTAGATTGGCAGCTTGGCCGAGCAGCTCATGAACGGCGTCAAGAGAATCGTCATGCGGCGGTCGCGCTCAGAAGGCAGCGTGCGCGTCGACATGATGGCCGGGACCGAGCAGCCGAAGCCGATGAGCAGCGGCACGATACTGCGGCCCGACAGTCCGATCCTCCTGAGCCACTTGTCCATGACGAAGGCGATGCGCGCCATGTAGCCCGTGTCCTCGAGCAGGGACAGGAAGAAGAAGAGCGTCACGATGATCGGCAGGAACGACAGCACGGTGCCGACGCCCTGGAAGATGCCGTCGATGACAAGCGAGTGCATCGCCTCGTTGACGCCAGCTGCCGTCATGGCAGAATCCGCCTCATCCTGCAGGAAGGCAATGGCCGCGGCCATGAGGTCCTGCAGGGCCGCGCCGATGACGTTGAACGTCAGGTAGAAGACGAGGCTCATGATGGCGATGAAGGCCGGGATGGCCGTGTACTTGCCCGTCAGGATCTTGTCGATGCGGCGGCTGCGCTCGTGCTGGCGGCTCTCGTGCGCCTTGTGGAACGTGCGGTCGACGAGCTTGCCGATGAAGGAAAAGCGCATGTCGGCGATGGCCGCCGAGCGGTCGAGGCCGCGCTCCTTCTCCATCTGGCAGATGATGTGCTCGATCATCTCCATCTCGTTCTGGTCGAGCATCAGCGCTTCGATGACATGGCTGTCGCCCTCGACAATCTTCGTCGCGGCGAAGCGGACCGGGATGCGCGCTTCCTTCGCGTGATCCTCGATGAGGTGCATGATGCCGTGCAGGCAGCGGTGCACCGCGCCGCGATGACTCTCCGCATCGCAGAAGTCCATGCGGCCCGGCTTCTCCTGGTAATGCGCGACGTGCAGGGCGTGCGCGACGAGTTCCTCGATGCCCTCGCCCTTGGCTGCCGAGATCGGCACGACCGGGATGCCGAGCAAGGACTCCATCGCATTGATGTCGACGGAGCCGCCATTGCCCGTGAGCTCGTCCATCATGTTGAGTGCGAGGACCATCGGGCGGTCGAGCTCGATGAGCTGCAGCGTCAGGTAGAGGTTGCGCTCGATGTTCGTCGCGTCGACGATGTTGATGATGCCCGTCGGCTGCTCGCGCAGGATGAACTCGCGCGAGACGATTTCCTCTTCCGTGTACGGCGACATCGAGTAGATGCCCGGCAGGTCCGTGATTTTCGTGTTCGCGTGGCCGCGGATGCTGCCGCTCTTTTGGTCGACCGTGACGCCCGGGAAGTTGCCGACATGCTGGTTCGAGCCCGTCAGCTGGTTGAAGAGCGTCGTCTTGCCGCAGTTCTGGTTGCCCGCGAGCGCAAACGTCAGCAACTGGCTGTCGGGCAGCGGGTGCTCGCCCTGCCGCACGTGGTAGCGGCCGCCCTCGCCGAGGCCCGGATGATCCGTCGGTTCATGCGGGATGTGGACCGCTGGATGCTGGTCCGACTCCCAGCCCGGCAGCTTCTCGATACCAATCTGCTTCGCATCGTCGATGCGCAGTGTCAGCTCATACTCGTGGATGCGGAACTCAATGGGGTCCCCCATCGGCGCGAACTTCACGAGCGTGATCTCCGCGCCCGGTATCACGCCCATGTCGAGGAAATGCTGCCGCAGCGCTCCCTCTCCGCCGACCGAACGCACCACTGCGCGCTCACCGGCTTTCAATTCATTCAGATACATAAGCTTCTCCTTTTGTCGTAAATACACACCTTCATTGTACTCAAAAAATCTGAGATTGCAAATCAAGTTTAACCGACTGCCCGTCATGACACGATGTTGGGCGACAACAAGGGGTTAAAAAAAGAGCATCCCTGAGGTATTCCTCAAAGATGCTCGTGCACGGATGCGAGATTCACTTTGCAACAGTCTCGGTCTTCTGCTCTGCCTGGGCAATCTGTTTGGCCTCCACCTTCTCGTCTTCGGTGACGGCGGATTTGAATTCGCGGACGCTCTTGCCGAGCGATTTGCCGACGAGCGGCAGTTTTCCCGGTCCGAAGACCAGCAGGCCGATTGCGAAGATCAGCAGGAGTTTTGGTACGGTAAGACCCATCAACATAAGAAGCACCTCTATCTTTCATCTATCCACTGCGAGTGACGACTCTGTCTCATTGTTTCTCATTATATCATGAATCATCATATATGGAAAATATAGATTCCCTATCGGGTACATAGCAAATATCTATACGGTCACGCCTCAAGGCATGAGACGATGCGGTCGATGGCCTCGTCGAGGCAGTCCTCTTCCATGCCAGAGTAGTTGAGCACGAAGGTGTGCGCCGCGCCCTCGGCACTGCCGACGTAATAGTCGCTGAGCGGACGCATGCGGATGCCCTTCTGCGACAATTCCTGCTGCAGCACATGGTCGTCTTTCCCCGTGTGGAAGCGCAGCAGGAAGTGGAGGCCGGAGCCGCGCTCGATGAGATCGGCGTGATGGAAGAGGCCGCCAGCCTTCATCGTCTGCAGCAATGCCTCGCGCCGCCTGCGGTAGCAGTTGCGCATGCGGTTTATGTGCTTCTCGAAGTAGCCTGCGCGGATGAAGCGCGCGAGCGTATACTGCTCAAAGTTCGAGACGGTACAGCTGTAGAAGCCGAGTTCTCGGTGGAAGACCTCGACGAGCTTGTCGGGCAGGACCATGTAGCTGATGCGGATGGTCGGCGTCAGTGTCTTCGAGAAGGTGTTCATGTAGATGACACGGCCGCTGACGTCGATGCCCATCATCGTCGGGATGGGACGGCCCGTCAGCCGGAACTCACTGTCGTAATCGTCCTCGATGATAAAGCGGCCCTCGCCCGCGCTCGCCCAGCCCAGCAGCTCATAGCGCCGGCTGATCGGCGTGATGCAGCCCGTCGGGAAGTGGTGCGACGGGCTGATGTGCAGGACGTCGACACCTTTTTCTTGGAGTTCCTGCGGGCAGATGCCCTGCTCGTCCATCGCCACAGGCACGCAGCGCACAGCATTCTGGCGGTAGACCTGGCGGATCTTGTCAAAGCCGGGATTCTCGACGCCGAAGCACTTGTCGCGCCCCAAAAGCTGCACGAGCAGTCCGTAGAGGTACTCCGTGCCCGCGCCGACGACGATCTGCTCCGGCGCGACATCGAGGCCGCGGAAGCTGCGCAGATGATTGGCGATTGTCTCGCGCAGGCTCATGATGCCCATGCCGGGCGAGCGCTCCAAGAGCTCTTCAGCCTGCTGCGCCATGACCTGGCGCAAGAGGCGCGTCCACGTCTTGAACGGGAAATCCTCGGGGCGCAGACTGTTGGCCGTGAAGTCGGCCAGGTACTCAGGCAAACACGCTTCCGGTTTGCGATGGACACGCTGCGCCTGAGCGGGCTTGATGGGCAGGCTGGAAAGACGCGCGACAAAGAATCCCTTCTTCGGCACCGACTGGCAATAGCCTTCCGCCACCAACTGACCATATGCGCCCTCGACCGTGATGACGCTGATGCCAAGCTGGTGCGCGAGCGAGCGCTTCGACGGCAGCTTCTCGCCCGCCTGCAGGCGCCCGGCGAGTATGTCCGCGCGGATGCAGCGGTAGAGGTGCTCGTAGAGCGATTCCGCCCCGATGTTCTCGAATGAATAGGTCAGCACAGCAAACTCCCTCTCTCCATCTGGTACTATCTTATCGTCATGCTTTGAATCTTTTTCTAAGGTCAAAACCAGTATATACTAGTCAGCAATAGGACACAAGTCCAGATTGAAAAAACAAGACGAAAGAAGGAAATCATCATGGCATCATCTGTACATCCATCCTCTTCATTCACCACGCGCGAGCTCTGCCTGGCGGCCGTCATGGCGGCCGTCGTCTTCCTCGCGACCTTCGTGCCGCGCATCCCGATCCCGCTCGGATACGCGCATCTCGGCGATGCGGCCATCTTCCTCATGGTGCTCTTCTGCGGGCGCCGCGAGACACTGATCGCGGCCTGCTTCGGCTCGGCGCTCTCGGACCTCATCGGCGGCTTCCCGCTCTGGATCTTGCCGACGCTCATCATCAAGTTTTTCATGGCGGACATTGCCTGGCGCGTCATCCGACCAGACAAGACAAAGGCCTCGCCCGCTCGCCTCGTCGTCGGCTTCCTGCTCGCCTCGGCCTGGATGGCTGCTGCCTACACGCTCTTCGGAACACTGCTCTACGACAGCCTCGCAGCAGGCCTCGCCTCAGCACCGGGCCTCATCGCAGAAGGCGTGCTGAACAGCGCGATCGCGATCGTTGCAGCAGGCATCCTGCAGAAGACACCGCTCGGACAGCGTTAACGGCGCTCCAGCTCCAATAAAGCCTCCTTCATCGGCAGCCCCCAGGCATATCCTGTGAGACTGCCGTTCGTGCCAATGACGCGGTGGCACGGAACACAGATACTCAGGGGATTGGCTCCGACGGCGCCGCCGACAGCATGGTAGGCCCCCGGCCGCCCGATGGCCTCCGCCAGTCTCTTGTAAGTCGTCGTCTCGCCGTAGGGGACTTTCTCGAGCTCCTTCCAGACCTGCAGGCGAAACGGCGTGCCCACGAGCCTGTAGGGGAACGTGAACGCGCGCCGCTCCCCTTCCAGATACTCGTGGAGCTCCCGCGCCGCCCAGTCCGTCACCTCGCTCGGGCGCTCTTCCTCCTGCCGCTCCTTCACGACATCGATAGCAACAACCGCGCCCCCGTCCTCCACGATGCGGAAGAAGCCGAACGGGCAGGGATACAGTCCGATGTGCTTTATCTTTTCCATGATCATCACCTCATGGCCATTCTAGCAGGATGCACGGCCATTTTCTACGAAAAAGCTCACCAAAAAAGAGATTCCCGATGTGCCCAATCACATCGTGGAATCTCTTTCTGTCTCACATAGTCTCACTGCCAGCCCTGCAGTGTCCAGTAATCCTCGATGCCCTTGACGATCGGGTCGAAGATCTCGTCGGTGTTCGTGATGTGCGTGACCTGGAAATGGCCATCGCTTTTCTGCACGAGCTCGACTTTGACGGTCATCTGCGGCACGAGGCGGCCGTAGTCGGAATCATCGCCTGTGACGAGGAACGTCGCCTCAGCCCAGTCGCCCTTGCGCTCGACGCCCTGGAGCTTGGCGCTGTAGTGCTGCGTGAATTTCTCAGCCTCGCCCGCAATCCACTTCGCCTGCTCGTCGCTCTCGCCGATTGGCGCGATGGTCGGCGTCAGGAAGAATTCGAGACTGCGGTTAATGAAGACGAGATCGCTCTCGCGGCGCTCCTTGATGTACGATTCCATGAAGGCCGTGTCGTGGCAGAAGAACCAGTCCTGCGGATACTCTCGATGGAGCCGCTCAATGTCGCGCGCGAGAATCTCTGTGCTGCTGTCATACCCTTTCGTGACGATAGAGGAAAGGTCAGCATAGCGCTGCACCTTCTGCGCGTCATGCTCTCTGGCGCCCTCCATGAGCTCGTTCAGCGCATATTCCGGCGTGCGGGCCGACTGGTAGCAGTAACCGCTGACACCGATGGCCACGAGCAAGAGGACCACGATCGCGATGAATCCCTTCCTGCGCTTCATAAATAAAACCTCCTAGAAGAATAAAATGATGGATGGATAGTATTCCCCGATTGTATTCAGTCATTTTAGCATGCTTTTCTGAGTATTATCTGGAGACGGTAAGGCTTGACAGATACCCCCAACTGGTATATAAATAGTAATGAAGTTTATTTTCAATTACGTTGTTATACAGGGGGAATCCATCATGGCTACAGCAATCGTCGGCATCGTCGTCCTCGTCGCGCTCTTCTTCGCCGTCAAGGGCGTGCTCAAACATTTCCGTGGGGAAAGCAGCTGCTGCGGAGGCGGGGATGTCAAAGTCCCGAAAAAGAAACTCACAGGCACCATTGTCGCGACGAAGGTCGTCGATATCGAGGGCATGACCTGCGGTCACTGCAAGGCCCGCGTCGAGCAGGCACTCGACACGATCGACGGCGCTGCTGCTGAGGTCAACCTGCACCGCAATCACGCCGTCGTCAAGATGACGCGCGAGGTCAGCGACGACGAAATCCGCCGCGCCCTCGCCGGCAGCGGCTATACGATCACGGGCATCCATATCAAAGACTGACTGCGCACCCAAAAAGCCGCATTCCATGACACGGAATGCGGCTTTTTGACGTATGGAACTGACACGCGGTCAGGAATTCGTCTTCTTCGTCAGGCTCTGCGTGACCCAGGGAAAGGTCGCCTCGAGGTACTGGCCGATCTTCTCGCCCATCGACTTCTTGGCGAGATAATCGGGGTGCAGACCGTCCGTCGTGTAGTCGGAGCGCAGCCAGCCGCGCTCGTCGGCCAGAGCGCTGGCTACATCGACAGAATACGGCTGCTTCTTGACCCAGGCGCAGACAAACTGCTGATGCGTGAGCCAGTCCGGCGTCGGATGCTCGATGCCGGCGCGGTGGATCATGAGGCTCGGATTGATCGGCGTCGGCGTCACGAAGACCGGGATGATGCCGTAGGCCGCGCACTTCTCCTTGAGCGCCTTGAGATGCTGCACGACGGTCCAGCCGTACGTGCCGGCGCGGTAGTCATTGACGCCGCCCATGATGACGAGGATGCGCGGGGAAAACGGCAGGACATCGTGCTCGAAGCGGTCGATCATGTCCTGCGTCGTGTTGCCGCTGACGCCGAGGTTCTTGATGGGCACGGACGAATACGTCTCCCAGTTGTAGAGCGGATACGAGGGCGGCACGCTCATGACGCCGCCGCCGTGCGTGATGCTGTCGCCGAGCGCCGCGATTGGGGTCGGTGACGTCACCGTGAAGCCGTTCTTCGCTGACCAGTCGCTCAGCGGTCTGCCATCCGCATCGACGGAACGGACGCGCCAGTAGTAGCGGCCCGGCGTCGTGTAGGCATCCCAGTCGTAGACATCGTACTCACCAGCCTGCAGCGTCTTTAAGTACATGTCCTGCGAGCCCACCTCGCGGTAGACCTGCACCTCATGGTGCTTCGCGCCCGGCATCGGGATCCACGAGTACACCGGGTACTCTGCCGCATAGTCCATGTCATCGTAATCCGAAGTTGCCAGCGGCGCCGTCGGGTTCAGCGTGCCAGACGTCAGCGGCTGCGGCGTCGAATACGAATTGACCGGATTGCCGTTGTAGTCAAGGCCGCGCACCTTCCAGTAGAAATTCGCCGCAGCCTTGCCGTAACGGCCGACCTCAATGTCAACGCCATTGGCAAAAATCTGATTCTGCGTCATGATGACATTCGTCAGTGTGTCCTCTGCGGAGCCTAGGATCTCGACCTGGTACTTGACCGCCCCCGGCACGTGGTCCCAGACGAGTCTCACACTGCGGATGTCCACCGACGGCCCCTTGGCCGCATCTGCTTTGGCCGCCGCCTCGATCTGCTGCGCCGCCTTCGTCTCCGTCACCGCTGGCTGCTGCCCCGCCTTCTCCGCGAGCACCGACGTCGCCGTGACATGGCCATCATCGCCCGTCGCTGCCTGCGCGGCAGACGGCAGGGCCAGCCCTGCCGTCAGGCAGCAAAGCCCCAGCAGTTTCGCGAGTTTCTTTATCTTCATCATGATGGATTCATCTCTTCCTTTTCCTTCTTTTTGTTTGCATTCCGTTCCAGACAAGCCTCTGCGGGGCATCTGGCGATTGCCTTTCCATCTTATCACGGTTGGCACAGTCAGGCAAATTTTTCAATTTCCCCGAAAAAGAAAAGAGATGCACTCTGCCAGAGAGTGCATCTCGAAAGACATAAAGAATGGGTAAGGATGGTGGATTGCGGCAGAAGGGCATCAGCCTCTCGTCTTGCCGCCGGCCACGTTGTACGTGACACCGTGGATATACGAAGCGCGGTCACTGGCGAGGAAGAGGACGAGATTGGCCACCTCGGTGAGCTTGCCGCTGCGGCCGAGCGGCGTCGTCTTCGTGTTCTTATAGCCCTTGCGCAGGTCTTCGACCGTGATGCCGCGCGTGTAGGAAAGCGCTTCTTCATAGGCCAGTGTGCGCAGGCCCGTCGCCTCGAGGATGCCCGGCGCCACGCCGACGACACGGACGTTGTAGCGGCCGAGTTCCTTCGACCACGAACGCGTAAAGGAGTTGACTGCATTCTTCGTCGCCGCATAGATGCTCTGGCCTTCCGAACCTTCAAGCCCGCTCTCCGAACTCATATTGATGATGACACCCGAGCCATTGCGGACAAATTCATGGCCCAGGGCCTGTGCCATGAGGTACACGCCTTTGATGTTGACACTCGTGACTTTATCGTAAACACGTTCACTGAGCTCATACTTGCCATGCGGGTCCTTCGGGTCAACGAGCAGGCACGGGATGTTGATGCCGGCATTGTTGACGAGGATGTCGAGCTTGCCGAACGCTGCCTTCGCCTTTTCCACCATGGCATTGACGCTCTCCGCCTTCGTGACATCCGTCACGACGTAGAGCAACTTGCCGCTGCCCTCACCGAACTCGAATTCCGGCTCTTTGGGGTTCATGTCGCAGACTACGACATTCGCACCATTATCGAGAAATGACTGCGCAACCGTTTTGCCGATGCCGGATGCACCGCCCGTCACTACTGCTGTTTTCCCTTCCAGATTCAACCACGAAGTCATGAATATCTCTCCTATCTTTTCTTACCACACGATATCTGAATGATGTCTGATGTTTGGGACCGTTTCACATCGCTTGCCAGCCCCTTCATCTCTTATAGATGGCAATCTCCTCGCCGGGAGCAATGTCGCCGATCTCTTTGTCCTCGAGATAGAGGCTGCCCTCCAGATTCTCCCCTTCTTTATTTCCATTGAAGCGCAGTGTGATGTGACCGAGGTCGCGCAGGTTCTTCTGGACCTGGCTGCCGACATAGACGATCTTGTATTCTTCCTTGCCGAGCTGGAAGATGTCGCCTGGTTCCACGATATCCTCGAGCTTGTTGCCGCGATGCAGGACGCAGTATTCGCGGAGTTCCTGAGGCGCATTCTCATTGAACAGGATGAGCATGCGCGCCCCCTTGAACGCGTGAACCTGAGCACCGAGTTCCTGTACGATTGTACTGTAATATTTTTTCATTGGAATACCTCCTGATATACATCCATGGAAATTCATCAAGCCTCATAGAGCCCGAAGCTGGCGAGCCAAGCGAGGATGACAGAAAGCGGCCCCGTGATGAAGCGGGAATAGAGCACGGAAGGCACACCGACTTCGACCGTCTTCGCATCAGCTTCGGCCAAGCCGAGGCCGACCGGGATAAAATCACAGGCGCACTGCGCATTGATGGCGAACAGCGCCGGCAGCGCGAGATGCGGCGGGACTGCGCCCTTGCCGATCTCAACGCCGATGAGCACGCCGATGATGAGCGTAATGAGTATCACGATGAACAGATTTTTCGTGCGCGGCAGCTGTGCGCCGATGCCCTCGCCCATCGGGGTCATGGAAACGTCCGTACCCAGCGAAAAGAAGGCCATGCCGACGATGAGCAGCACGGCACCCGCAAGGAACAGGACGAGCGTCCCGACCGGCATGGGGGTGATCGTCATGCTGAGCAGCAGAACGATCAGCGTGATCGGCAGCACCGAAGAGAGCGCTTCGTGGATTTTTTCCTGCAAAATTTTGTTCATTCTCAACCTCCACATTCGAAAAGATAACCATATGATAGTATTATACAGGGAATTAAATCTTTCGTAAACCGGGTTGAGATAATCTTAACAAAAGCAAAACACCGACCCTTTCGGATCGGTGCATTGTGTGCGCGTTGAGTTATCTTCCCGGGCCGTCGCCAGCCAAGTATTGTCACCGTAAACGAGCTTAACTACTGTGTTCGGAATGGGAACAGGTGTACCCTCGTCACCATTAACACCTACTTTTGAAGATTTACACCCTCAAAACTGAACAATCCTACTCGCAAGCTATCTTTCGAGGTTACCTAACATTTAAGGTCAAGCCCTCGGCCTATTAGTATCAGTCCGCTCCATACATTACTGCACTTCCACTCCTGACCTATCAACCTTGTAGTCTACAAGGGGCCTTACTCCCGAAGGATGGGAACACTTATCTCGAGGGGAGTTTCACGCTTAGATGCCTTCAGCGTTTATCTCGTCCGTACTTAGCTACCCAGCTATGCCCTTGGCAGAACAACTGGTGCACCAGCGGTACGTCCATCCCGGTCCTCTCGTACTAAGGACAGCTCCTCTCAATATTCCTGCGCCCGCAACAGATAGGGACCGAACTGTCTCACGACGTTCTGAACCCAGC